>ERZ778504.11-NODE-11-length-187435-cov-6.535617_pt1 | contig 187435 bp, 156 predicted proteins | sample MGYA00510046_ERZ778504 | MGnify/ENA primary metagenome ERZ778504 (study PRJEB29527, sample SAMN07138964) | mouse gut metagenome | material: feces | host: mouse | place: China:Nanjing | collected 2016-01-25 ...
CCTGTGGCGGAAAAGCCGTTTTTCTGTATGGGCACGTTCTGCGTGCTTTTTTTATTTCATAGGAACGACTGTGTTACCAGGAAATGATGTGGGCAGGCCCACTTTGTTCTTGCATCCGGAACTGATAAACAATGAGATTCATTGTGCATATTTATAGCTGCACAGAAAGGAAGTCCATGGAAGATTTTAATCCAAACCGCTATGCGGTCATCAATGAAAAAAATCCCCGTGAAATCGTAATGCTGCGGGGCCTTGGCTGTTCTTGGAGACGGTGCCGCTTCTGCGACTACCATCTTGATTTTTCCCCAGACAGCAGCGCAAATTTTGCCCTGAACCGGGAACAGCTTGAAAAAGTCACTGGCATCCACCATAAGCTTGAGGTGATTAATTCCGGCAGCTTTGTGGACTTGGATGAGGAAACCCTTGCACTGATTGAAACAGTCTGCAAAGACTGTCATATCACCCAAGTACATTTTGAGTGCCACTGGCGGCACCGGGAGGCAATTCCCCCATTCCGCAAGCGTTTTGCAGCCCATGGGATTGAACTGAAGGTGAAAACCGGCGTAGAAACCTTCGATGCCCTATTCCGGGAAAGCTATCTGGATAAAGGCATTGACGCCCGTTCCCCAGAGGAACTAGCGGAATATTTTGACGAGGTCTGCCTGCTGCAAGGCATCCCCGGCCAGACTGCGGAAAGCATGGACAGGGACATCCAAACCGGCCTTGCCTATTTTGAGCGGGTCTGCATCAACATTATGCAGGAAAACAAAAAGCCCATCAAGCCAGACCCCCGTGTCATTGCAAGTTTCACCAAGGAACTTTATCCAAAATACATAGAAAACAGCCGGGTAGATATTTTAATGGAAAATACTGCTTTCGGCGTAGGAGGTGTTGTAGAACATGCAGAATGAAATTCTTTTATTGGTATCCTTATTCCTTACTTTTTCCACAGTTGTGTTCCTATTCTGGCTGTTTCGGGAGCAGGGGCTGTATTTGTGGACTGTGCTGGCTACCATTGCGGCAAATATTGAAGTTTTGATTATGGTAACTGCCTTCGGCATGGAAATGACGCTGGGCAATATCCTGTTTGCCTCAACCTTTCTGGTAACGGACATTTTGAGCGAGCTTTATGGGAAAAAAGCCGCCCAGACTGCGGTTTACCTTGGGATTGCCACTTCAGTCATCTTCATTTTCTTAAGCCAGTCCTGGATGCTGTATGTGCCAAATGAAAATGATTTTGCGTCCCCTGCCATCCGCACAGTCTTCTCCAATACTCCCCGCTTAATGGCGGTAGGCATTATTGTATACGTCATTGTCCAGCTTTTCGACGTGTGGGCATACCATAAATGGTGGGCGTTCACCAAAAGCAGGTTCGGGGACTCCAAGAAATTGCTGTGGCTTCGGAACAATGGCTCCACGCTGGTATCTCAGCTTCTTAATACAGTCCTGTTCACATGGGGCGCATTTTTGGGCACCTATGATACAAAGACACTGGTTTCCATTGCTATCGCCAGCTATATTATTTTTGTGGCCACAAGCATTGCGGACACGCCCTTCGTGTATCTGGCACGGCACCTGCACCAGAAAAAACAGGCGGTTCCCACTTACACAAAAAGCCACTGATCTGTATTTGCGGAATAGAATATCTGAAGTGCTATAATAAAGTTGTAACGGGAGTGGCTAATGAGATATACTGAAAATAATCAAGAAAGATGCACTATGTCACAGAATTACACACCCGAATTTAAAAAGAAGATTGTCCGTCATCATGAGGAAGAAGGACGCACTTACAAAAGCATTACCTCCGAATATGGAGTATCCAAAGCCAGCATCTCCAAATGGTGCCGCGAATTATGTGAAGAATGCCAGACAAGCCCCGAATCAAAATCCGAATACGATAACATGAAAGAGCTCCTCAAACTGAAAAGAGAAAACGAAGAACTTCGTAAGGAGAATCTTTTCCTAAAAAAGCGGCGGCATTCTTTGCAAAGGAAATCGATCAGAGGCTTATCGATTCATAGACCAATACCGTGAAGAATTCGGTATACGATGGCTGCTAAGCCGGCTGGAAATATATCCGAATGTCTATTACAACTACTGGAAACACCGGAAGGCGGATTATTATACCCAAAAATCTGAGGTTATGGCACGGATCAGGGACTTCTATCACAGCCATAATGGAGTTGACGGATACCAGAGTATGACAGTTTATCTGGCACGCAGAGGATATGATTACAGTCCCGTTGGCACCGCCCTTTAGGGCGAGCAGTAATATGCCCCTTTGGAGGGGCAATATCAAACCACCAGTTGAACTGGTGGTTGGTGAATTAACACCAATCCGGACGAAGAAATGGCCGAATCTTCAGAACAGGAAACCACACAAACCTACGCCACAGCCGACAATCAGGCAGACAGCGCAGGACACCAAAAATGCAGTCTCTGCCACATCTGCCCGACTTTCTTGGGAATATGCTATTTCATATGGCTCGCAATTTTGGTCATCACCATAACGATTATACTAATCATCCTATTCCGAAGAAAAGACGACCAAAAAGAAAAGCACTAAAGACCGACAAAAAACGGCGCACCCTAGGGTGCGCCGTTAAATTAAGCGGCATAGTCAATAACCTTTTTTTTAGCGTCCTTCTTTTTGATTGTCTTATCCAATATGACGTGTATCATATCAAAAAAGCAATATCGCTGATACTCTGCGCATAATCCTTGTGCTCTAAAACAGTGGATTCCTCCGTGTCAATATCCTCAAGCTCCTCCGCGCAGATTACCGAACAGCATTGAACAAATCCGCAAACTGCTCCTTGTTGCTCCAGTAGTTCTTTAAAATAATATCAGGTTTTAAATCTTGTGTTTTCTTTGCCATTTGGTCATCCTTTCGTTTGGTGTCTTTAGTATACTATCAGATCATAACGTTTGCAGGACCTTCGTAATGTGGCTGTGTGCATCATATTAAACTGAGCGGTCAGCCTTTTCGACAGCCAGTATACCTTGGAACAATAATGAATATTGATACATAAAATTGATTTCCGTGTGTTATGGAAGATAAATATTGTGGGAAAAAGAAAAGTCGTGTATAGTATAGATAAAAGCACAACGGAGGTGAACAACGTGAGATATTTTAATATGGAAGGACTTTGTAGACCGACAACGCACTATATGGTGCGGCTCGACGACCGACTTGCCTGCATTGAAAATACACTGGTTGACCGCAAAAAATATTTCGACGAAATGCCGTTTTTCCACTCGGCAAATTTGTGCTGACACCCAAATTCGCGGGCTATTGGCAGCATCGAGGATCGGGGAAAAAACCTGAAATTAAAGCTGCGCCCCGAATCCGAACACCAGTATAATAGTCCTTGGAACATTGCGGCTGATTTTAAAATCAGTATGCGCCTTTGGGCAGAACAGATTGCCGTTATGCTGGGCGAATATGAGACAGACAATCAGACAGGAATGGATATCCATGCAGTGCAAAAGAAATCTATGCATACACGTCGGGATACCCGGTGTTAGTGTCAACAATCTGCAAATATATTGATGAGGACTTATCAGGGCATTGAATTTAGTACTGAAAAATTCGTTCAGTATTTCCATGAAATCTGCTGCGAAAAGGACGATAAATTTAGGACGACAGGGACAGACAGGGAAATAAGCGGGACTGGTCGCATCTTTTCAAAGGGCTTAAAATCATGGATGCAGGGGAGGCGGTTTTAAGCCATATGGGGCAATACCCCATAATTTATCTGACATTCAAGGACGCAAAAAGGCAGGACTACGAAACGTCCTATCAGATGATTGCCGATGTAATCGCGGATGAATTTAAACGCCATGATTTTTTACTGGATAATCTGAAATTAGAAGAAGAACGAACCATGTATCAGGAAATAATGACTGAAAAGGCAGCAGAAAGGGATTATGCAAAATCCATTTTGTTCCTGTCGAAATGCCTTGAAACATACTACGGAAAAAAAGCAGTCGTTATCATTGACGAGTACGATGTCCCTTTGGAAAATTCGTTTACCTGCGGATTTTACAAAGAAATGATTAACTTCATCAGGGCACTGTTTGAGAGCAGTTTAAAGGACAACACCAGCATCGAATTTGCCGCGATTACAGGCTGCCTGCGGATTTCAAAGGAAAGCATCTTCACAGGCTTAAATAACCTCAGCATTGTATCTATCAGGAGTACAAACTTCGACGAGTATTTCGGCTTCAAGGTAAACGAAGTGGAACAAATGTGCCACTATTACGACATGGACGATAAGTACGAAACCGTCAAGGACTGGTACAACGGCTATACGTTCGGACAAACCGACATCTACAACCCATGGAGCGTCATTACATATATGAATGACGCGCGCCCAAACAAAGACTGGCTGCCAATGCCCTACTGGGCAAAAGGACGCAGCGACCTGCTCATCAAACCAATCCACAGAAGCCGTGAGGCATTCGTGGTAGAGTTCAAAGTCGCAAAAGACATTGACGATATGGATCAAAAAGCAGACGAGGCAATCCAACAGATAGAGGATAAAAATTATGACATGGATCTCAAAAATGACGGCTACAAGTATGTAAGATATTACAGAATCGCCTTCTGCGGCAAAGAATGCATCGTGCACTGCAAACCATATGAAGGATAAACACAAAAGGAGGACATTTAAAATGAAACAGGAATTAAAATTACGCAAGGACATTCCCGAAGAACTGACATGGAATCTGTCACTGATTTATGCGACGGAGGAAGCAATGTATCAGGATGCGGAGAAGGTGAAAAGCCTTTGTGACCGCATGGTTCATGAGTACAAGGGAAAGCTGGACACGCCGCAGCGCATCAACGCATGTCTTGACGACTTCCGGGAGGTGAACCGCCTGCTTGTCCTGGTCGTGCACTACTGTGACCTGGCAGTTTCCGTTGACTATTACGACACGCACAATCAGGAGCGCAACGAGCAGACTGCCAGCATGACGGCAGAAATCATGAGCCGTCTCAGCTTTATCGACAACGAGATTGCAGAGCAGGAGGATGCCGTCATTCAGGAGGCAATGGCGCTGTCCGCAGAAAACAGGCACTACCTGGAAAATATCCTGCGCACCAAGCCGCATCTGCTTCATCCGGAGACAGAGCGTGCCCTTGCGGCGCTGTCCCGCACGATTGAGGCGCCCTACCAGATTTACAACATGGCAAAGCTTGCCGACATGAAGTTTGACTCCTTCACGGCGGACGGCAAAGAGTACCCGCTGGGCTATACCCTGTTTGAAGACAATTACGAATATGAGGAGAATACGGCAGTGCGGCGCAGTGCATTTGCAGCCTTTTCCGCGAAAATACGTCAGTATGAAAATGTGACTGCCGCTGCCTACAACACGCAGGTGCAGACGGAAAAGACCCTTGCGACCCTTCGCGGCTTCGATTCCGTATTTGACAGCCTCCTGTTCGGACAGAAAGTCACCAGGGAACTGTACGACCGCCAGATTGACCTTATCACCGAGAAACTCGCGCCGCATATGCGCCGGTATGCCCGCCTGCTAAAAAAGATACACGGGATTGACCGCATGACGTTTGCAGACCTGAAAATTGCGGTAGACCCTGAATACGACCCGAAAGTCACCATTGAGGAATCGAGGGCATATATCGAAAAGGGACTCGCCATACTCGGCGAAGACTATGTGGCGATGATACAGGAAGCATACCGTGACCGCTGGATTGATTTCGCGCAGAATCAGGGAAAATCGACAGGCGGGTTCTGTGCAAGCCCTTATGGAAAAAATTCGTTTATCCTGTTGTCATGGAATGAGCGCATGTCGGATGTCTTTACACTGGCACATGAGCTGGGGCATGCCGGACATTTCAAGTCCTGCAACAGCAGCCAGTCCATCTTTGACACTGACGTTTCCACCTATTTTGTGGAAGCGCCCTCGACGATGAACGAGCTTCTGATGGCGCACTACTTGTTAAAGACCAATCCCGACCCACGCTTCCGCCGCTGGGTGCTGTCCTGTATGATTGGCAACACCTATTACCATAATTTCGTTACGCATCTGATGGAGGCGGCATACCAGAGAAAGGTCTATCAGATTGTGGACGCCGGCGGCAGTGTCAACGCCGAGACCCTGACCCGGCTGATGAAAGAGACGCTGCAGTCATTCTGGGGAGAGGACGTGGAGATTTCCGATGATGCCGCCTACACATGGATGCGCCAGCCGCACTATTACATGGGTCTGTACTCCTACACCTACAGCGCAGGGCTGACCGTCGCCACACAGGTCTGTAAACGCATTGAAAAGGAAGGGCAGTGCGCGGTTGACGACTGGAAAAAGGTGCTCGCCGCCGGCAGCACGCTTGACCCGGCAGGACTTGCGAGACTTGCAGGCATTGACATCACCACCGACGCGCCCCTTTTGGACACGATTGCGTACATTGGGGAAATTATTGACGAGATTGAGCGGCTGACAGACAGCTTATAGGCGGCCTGGTATGGGATTTGTTTGTAACACCATTTGGGAAAACACAGTTCGGAGGCAGTATCGTGGGCGAGAAGATTTTAGTGGTTGATGACGAGAAAGAGATAGCGGATTTAATCGAGGTCTATCTGAAAAATGACGGATATACTGTTTACAAGTATTACAACGGTACGGACGCGCTCCGGTGCATTGAGGAGACAGAGCTGGACCTGGCAATGCTTGACATTATGCTGCCGGACATCGACGGCTTGCACATCTGTCAGAAAATCCGGGAAAAATATTTTTATCCGGTCATCATGCTTACAGCAAAGGTGGAGGACGGGGATAAAATCATGGGACTGACGCTCGGCGCCGACGATTATATCACAAAGCCGTTTAATCCGCTGGAAGTGGCTGCAAGGGTCAAGACACAGCTGCGGCGCTACACCCGGTACAATGTTGGTAAGGAGACGTCAGCGCCGCAGAATGAACTGGACATCAGGGGACTACAGATTTCAAGGGATACGCACAAGTGCCTGTTAAACGGAAAAGAAGTGGCGCTGACACCGATTGAGTTTGAAATCCTGTGGTACCTGTGCAGCAGGCGTGGCACTGTCGTCCCGTCAGAGGAGCTGTTTGAGGCAGTCTGGGGCGAACAGTATCTCGACAGCAATAATACCGTCATGACACATATCGCAAGGCTGCGCGAGAAAATGAAAGAGCCCGCGCGCCGCCCCAGATATATCAAGACAATCTGGGGAGTGGGGTATACAATCGAGGTGTAAGGCCATGGGGCAGAAGATGCCAGGGTATTCTGAGCTTATAATGTAGTTGGAAGGAGTGCTGCGACATGATTGACCTGCAAGACAAAAATAACTGTCCTGATATTGAAGCGATAAGCGAATATGTCAGAAATCCTGTTTTTATGCAATTTTGTACAGAGATTAGGAATACTTATGGATGTAATGAAAAAATAGAATACAGTTCATGCAGCTGGGAACAGGGCTGGAATATTAAATTTAAAAAAGCTGGAAAAACACTATGCACAGTATATCCAAGGGAAGGCTATTTTACCGTCATGGTTGTTGTAGGTGCAAAAGAAAAGGCGCCTGTCGAGGCAGTGCTGTCAGAATGTACGACAGAATTATTAAATATATATAAACAAACGAAGGAAGGGAATGGGCAGAGATGGTTAATGATAGACTTGGAGGATAAGGAAAATCTGTATAATGACATCATGCACCTGATTCAAATCCGCAGGAATAGTTAAATTCTAAATTTATCGGGAGACAGGCAGCAGGATTTAACGAAACTGCCCGTCCCCCGGAAGCGTGACAATAAAGGTTGTGTGCTCGTTTGTACTCGCCGCAGTGATGGTGCCACCGTGCAATTCCACAATCTCCTTGGCGATGGCAAGTCCCAGTCCTGCGCCGCCGGTCGCTGACGAACGCGACGTGTCCGCCCTGTAAAACTGTTCAAAGATATGTTCCAGTTTTTCCGGCGGAATGGTTTTTCCCTGATTTTCAATCATAAGCTTTACCATGCCTGATTCGGTCTGTGCGCGCAGGCAGATTTCTGTCCCGGAATGGCTGTAGTTGACCGCGTTGCGTATCAGGTTGTCAAAAGCCCGCGCCAGCTTGTCCGCGTCGCCGACAAGCGTGATGTCCGGTGCAATCTCAAGCTTCCATGTAAGTGCCCGCTCTGCGAGAATTGGGTGAAATTCACTTGTGAGCTGTTCCAGCATACGGCTGAGACGAATCTGTTCCTTGTCGAGTGTCAATGTTGTCAGGTTCAGGCGCGTGATGTCAAAAAATTCGTTAATCAGCTCTTCAAGTCGTTGTGCCTTTTCCAGTGCGATATCCGTGTAACGGCAGCGCAGCTCCTGTGAAATCTGCGGTTCATCACGAAGCAGCGTCAGATATCCGATGACGCTTGTGAGCGGTGTCTTAAGGTCGTGCGCCAGATAGACAATGAGGTCATTCTTGCGCTGTTCGGCAAGCCGGGCGTCACTTTTTCGCTTTTCCAGCATGTGCTTGATGGAATTGATTTTCCGCTCCGTCGCGGTAAGCTCCTGAGAGAGAATCACATCGCCTGCGTTCTCCCTGACCAGTGCGTCAATGCCGCGGTTTATTTCCGCAAAGTATTTGATAAAACTGTTGAGGTAAATCATTTGGGCAGCTGCAAACAAAAGCAGGATGCCGCCCATAAAATACCAATCCAGGTAATTGCGTACTATACGCTGGTATGTCCCTAGCGCGCGTTCGTATGCGTCCGTCCTTCCCGCATAGATAACATGGCTTAAAAAGCCAACCACAAAATTTGCAAACCGTCCGCGAAAGACAAAATCATATAACAAAGCCGCCGCCAGGACTGAAAAAACCATGGTGATGATTGTCACCAAAAGCAGCCTGGTTTTTAGCTGCCTGTAGCCGTTGTCCGCTCGCTTTTTCCACTTGTGGCCTGTCCAATTCTTAAACCGTTTCCTCAATTGTACCACGCATTCCCTTCGTTTTTCTTCAACAAATAACCGTAAGAAAATCCCCCTCCTCGCCGTGCGAATCATGTTCTATGTGGTAACAACCTTACAGCGTTTTTTATAGCATGCGATACCATATTTATAGATGGTTTTCATGCCGTCGTCTATCAGCAGTTCCTCGTAGTTTCTGTCCTCAACCTGTTTCAGGGCTTCCTTGCAGGCGGCGTCAAACTGCGCATTTTCGGCATATTTTAATTCAATAATAATGCCGATGTCCTTATCCGGAATCTCTACGGCAATATCGCTGTATCCATCGCCCGCCTCGGCGTTTGACTGGACGCTCCAGTCATCCATGTTCCCAAAGAGTCCGAGCAGGATGCCATGGTAGAAGTTCTCCTTCATTTCCTTTCTGGTATGCGTGTCGCGGATGCTGATGGTCTTTTTCAGGTATGCGGTAAAGCCTTCCTCAATGGCAGTTACGTCGTTTTCCGCAAATGCGTGGCAGAAGGTCTCCAGTCTGGGGATGTCTTTTTGTGTTTCTGCCTTAAACCAGTTGTGTATCTGCTGCACAAATATCCAGTGGATTTCTTTGTTAGGAATCACAAGCTTTGTCAGTTCGCTGTCTGCATCGTCCAAATCTGTCGGTTCAGTATCAATATCGCTGCATTGTGTCAGATAACCTGTTGTAAAGAGCAGGCTCCACAGGTTATCAATGTCAGAATCCAAATCCCCATATGTCAGTTCCTGATGTATCATTTTTGTAATGGTTCCGCCGTCAATTAATTTTTCAATTTCACTTTTAGTAGCTGATTTTGCCATGTCTATGAACTGTCGGACAATGTTGTTGCTGCTTGTGTTTATCCAGTAATTCTGAGGTTTTATGGATGCATTCATTTTGAGGGCATGGCAGTAGTTCACCACATCCCATGGACAGTAAACATCAACAAAGCCAAACTGATAGCCGTCGTACCATTCTTTTATGGCATCATATTTTTCCATAAAACCATAGTATTCAAGCATGGATGCGACCTCGCCATCAGTAAAACCGAAGTATTCATTGTATTGTACGTCTTTCACTGTATAGACGTTAAAATTATTAAGTCCTGTAAAAATGCTTTCTTTTGATATCCGCAGACAGCCTGTAAGTACTGCGAACTGCAGGCTGTTGTTTGTTTTTAATGCCTGACCGAACAGAATCCTGATGAATTCCACCATGTCATCATAATATTTTGACTGGTAAGCCCTGTCAAGCGGGACATCGTATTCATCGATCAGGATAATGACGTTTCTGCCATAGTGTTTTTTCAGCAGTTGTGACAGGATAGACAGGCTGCTTCTTAAAATGGCATCTGACATGGCAAATTCACCCTTGTCATTTAATTCAATAAGTTTCCTGTATTGTTGTTGCTCTGTATCTTGTAGGTTGTTACTCTCCATTAAAAACTGGAACCGCAGCGCCTCTGTCCCTATGAGCATCCGCAGCATTCCCTTTGCCTCGTCAAAGTTTCTGCCGCTTACTCCTTTTAAGCTGATAGAAATAACAGGAAATTTTCCCATATATTCATCACAGAGCGCTGTTTCTCTGGAAATCTCAAGCCCGTCAAAAAGCGTACTGTCACTTCCGACCTCAAAAAAGTACTGGAGCATACTCATGTTCAGCGTTTTCCCAAAACGCCTCGGACGCGTAAACAGGTTTGCTTTTCCAGGATTGTTGAGCAAATCCCTGATAAGTCCAGTTTTGTCCACGTAGTAAAATCCTGCCGTGCGGATTTCCTCGAAATTTTCAATTCCTGTCGGAAGCTTTAATTTCCTGTTCATACCATAGTCCTCCCCTGTGGTTGTGTGCATCACATTATACTGGTGGTCAGCCTTTTCGACCGCAAGTATAACTATACTGTATCATTTTTACGTCATTTAGACAATATACAATTGTACAGGGAGGCGTAATATTGTAACAGAAGTCATCTGATATGGTGAAGAAAGAGCACCAGTGTGTGACTGGGGAACTGTAAGAAAATTGTAAGGTTTTCGGGAGAAAAAGTTTATAAAAGCGATAGGAAATCGAAAAACATCGGGAAACCTGTTTTGATACAATGGCGGTATTAGAGCGTGTTTGAAAAATCATTCCTGTCACCTGCACGCCCCACTTTGCGTGATATTTGCGCCAAATTCAGGTTACATAGCCCGCTATGCGCCCTTCATTTGGCACAAATCTCCCACAAATTGTGACGCACATCTGACAGAAAGCATTTTTCAAACAAGCTCTAGGACAGAGTTCCCGATGTTTTTAATACAGCATCATAAAATCTTAAAGATTCTTAATCTGCTGCATCATTGGAAGTTAAAAATTGTTCTGGTATATTTTTTTCAGCATTTTTTACAGTGTGTGCATTCATGGTAAGAATAGAGGAGTGAAAGATGGAAAATAAAAAAAATATTGTAGTCCTGTTTGGCGGCGCGTCGTCGGAGTACGAGGTGTCCTTGCAGTCGGCGTATGCAGTAATTTGCAGTATGGACAGACAAAAATACAACCCGGTGACAGTCGGCATCACGCGCGAGGGGAAATGGTATTGTTTTACTGGGGAAACAGACAGGATAAAAAATGACACATGGTGCAATGAGACGGACTGTGTACCAGCGGTGCTTTCGCCGGACCGGACGTATCATCACCTGATAGTATTTCGCGGGGCATCTGTTTGTGAAACGATTCCTGTGGACGCTGTATTTCCGGTGCTTCATGGGCGAAACGGCGAGGATGGGACAGTTCAGGGCATCGCAGAGCTTGCGGGGATTCCGCTGATTGGATGCGGGACGCTTTCTTCCGCACTTTGCATGGACAAGGACAGGGCACACAGACTGGCAGAGCTTGCGGGCGTGCGTGTGCCAAGGGCAATGGTGCTGATGGATAATACCGCGGTTAACAAGGCGTGTGCATTTGCCAGGACAATCGGTTTTCCGGTTTTTGTAAAGCCTGTAAAGGCGGGCTCTTCCTTTGGCGTGGCAAAGGTTGTGGAAATGGAACAGCTTGCACCTGCCATCGCCCATGCATTCAATTATGACAATCGTGTCATTTTAGAGGAGACAATAGACGGATTTGAGGTGGGGTGCTCGGTGTGCGGACGTGGTCAGTTGATTGTCGGGGAGGTTGACGAGATTGAGCTTGACACCGCGGCATGTGTTAACGGGTTTTTTGATTATACAGAAAAGTATACGCTCAAGACCTCGGCGATACATGTACCGGCAAGGATTCCGGCAGAGAAGGCACAGGAGATCAAAGAAGCGGCAAAGCGGATATACCGCGCGCTGGACTGTGATGGTTTTGCGCGGGTGGACATGTTCCTGACCCCGGAGGGAGAGGTTGTATTCAACGAGGTCAACACGATACCGGGATTTACACAGCACAGCCGTTATCCGGGCATGATGCGGGCAGCAGGCTACGGCTTTGCCGAGATAGTGGACAGGATTATTAGTCAGGCATTAGTGTGAGAAGAACTTCTAATTGCTTTCAGCAATTTCCACTCACAGCAATGGCTGTTTCGCGGAGAAGTTCTATGTCTCACACAGGAGAATGCCCAAAATACGGGAATTCTCCGTACGGATTAGTATGAGAAAGGGGCATGGTTATTCATATGAAAATAATGGTATTGAAGACAGAAGATATTTATCGTGGTGATTTGATTTTAGTGAATCATGCACATCAATATCGGGAACTGCACCCCGATTTGTGCGCTGTCGGGGTGTGGCAGGGAGCAGATATATTATATGAAAGAACAGCGGCAGACGCACTGAAAAAGCTGCTGCAGGAAGTTGGCGGCTCCGGTCAGATTGTGCCTGTGAGCGCGTGGCGTTCCATGGAGGAGCAGCAGAAAATATGGGACGACTCGCTTGCGGAAAACGACCTGGAATTTACAAGGAACTATGTCGCCGTCCCCGGACACAGCGAGCATCAGACAGGGCTTGCCATAGACCTTGCGCTGAAACAGCCGGAGATTGACTTTATCCGTCCTTATTTTCCATATGAGGGAATCTGTCAGAAATTCCGCGAAAGGGCAGCAGCGCACGGTTTTGTGGAGCGTTATCAAAAGCATAAGCAGTCCGTCACAAGGATTGGGCATGAACCGTGGCATTTTCGATATGTGGGGACGCCGCACGCGGCGATCATGACTCGGATGGGCATTGTGCTTGAGGAGTATATTGTTTTCGTAAAAGATTACCGTTATGGCGAGAATCCGTATATCACTGAAACAAAACAGGGTGAGCGGTATGCGGTTTCTTTTGTCAGGGCAGATGGCGCGGATATGGGGCAGGCGGCAGAGCTTGTGATTGATGAAGCAGGACAGTACCGGATATCGGGAAATAATTGTGACGGTTTTATTGTGACCCAGATTTGTAGTTGACATATATGTCAGAAATAGAAAGGTTTAGAATCCGTCAGAAAGAGGGCAAAAATGAAGACATCAGACAAAAGCTACACAGGAATCGATTCTTTTCGGATGATTGCGGCGCTGCTTATCATTGCGATTCACACATCGCCGCTTGGCACATACAGCGAATGGGGGGATTTCATCCTGACACGCGTGATTGCCCGCATAGCAGTTCCGTTCTTTTTTATGACATCCGGTTTTTTTCTGATTTCCAGATACAGTTTCAAAGCAGACAAATTAAGCACCTTTGTGAAAAAGACAGCGCAGATTTATGCTGTGGCAATCGCGCTCTACATACCAGTGAATTTATATAATGGTTATTTCAACGTGGAAAATCTGCTGCCAACTATCATAAAGGACATTGTGTTTGATGGGACGCTGTATCACCTGTGGTATCTGCCCGCATCCATGATCGGCGGTGCGCTTGCATGGTATCTGGTGCGAAGAATGGGCTTTCGCAGGGCGTTTGCCGTCGCGGCAGCGTTTTATTTGATTGGTCTGTTTGGCGACAGCTATTATGGGCTGATAGAAAAAATACCTGTAATCAGTGAATTTTATACGCTTTGGTTTCAGGTGTCAGATTACACCAGAAACGGCATTTTCTTCGCGCCTGTCTTTTTCCTTTTGGGCGGGTGGATTGCGGACAGCAGGACGTGTCTGCGGCAGGCGACGGCGTGGACGATGTTTTTATGCATGGTGCTGCTCATGCTGGCAGAAGGGCTGATTTTGCGTTATTTTCAATTACAGCGCCACGACAGCATGTATCTGTCTCTGGTGCCATGTATGTATTTTCTATTCCATGCCCTGCTGTATTTCAGGGGAAAACGCCATGTCTGGCTGCGCGATGTCTCACTCCTTGTCTATATGATTCACCCGATGATGATTGTGGTTATACGGCTGGCTGCAAAGGTGCTTCATCTGCAGGCGCTTCTTGTGGAGAACAGCGCAGTGCATTTCCTTGCCGTGGTTGTGACATCTGTGTCATTTAGTGTGGCAGCAGCGGCATTCTGGCAGCGGTTCGGATGTAAAACGAAAAGACTTGTTCAGGGCGCGGACAGGGCTTACATCGAAATTAATCTGGACAACCTGACGCACAATGTAGCGGTATTGCGCGAGGCAATGCCGCCGGGATGCGAGCTGATGGCAGTCGTGAAGGCGGAGGCATACGGACATGGCATGTATGCGATTGCGACACACCTGGACAGAATCGGCGTCAGGGCGTTTGCGGCAGCGACAATCGACGAGGGGATTGCACTGCGCAGATTCGGCATTCGCGGTGAGATTCTGATACTGGGATACACGCCGCCTGAGCGGGCGTGGGCGCTTCACAAATATGACCTTTCGCAGACACTGGTTGATTACGATTATGCGTGCAGGCTGAATGCACAGGGCGTCCGGGTCAGGGCGCACATCAAATTGGACACTGGAATGCACCGGCTGGGATTCTGGGTACCTGTGGACGGCGATGCCGGAAAAAATGTTGTAAAGGAAATGCAGAAGCTTGTGCGGGTTTTTGCGATGAAAAATCTGAACATCAATGGCATTTACACGCATCTGTGTGCGGCGGACAGTCCGGACGAGGAGGATGTCCTGTTTACCCGGCAGCAGATTGCGAGATTCTACAAGGTGATAGACAGGCTGGAAAAGCAGGGCATAGAAATTCCGAAAACCCATATCCAGAGCAGCTATGGCCTGCTGAATTATCCGGAGCTTAAGTGCAGTTTTGTCAGGGCAGGCATTGCGCTGTATGGGGTACTGAGCACGGCAGATGCGCAGACAAAGCTGCATCCTGATCTGAGACCGGTCCTTGCACTGAAAGCGCAGATTGTCCTCATTCGGAACATAAAAGAGGGAGAAAGTGTCGGCTACGGCAGGACTTTTGTGGCGGACAGGGACAGCCGCATTGCCATCCTGTCCATCGGTTACGCGGACGGTTTTCCAAGAATCCTGTCAGGCAAAGGGCAGTATGTGCTCATCAAGGGGCAGCAGGCGCCGATTGTCGGCAGAATCTGTATGGATCAGCTTGCGGTGGACATCACAGCGCTATCTGGCATCCATGTTGGCATGACCGCCACACTGATTGGCAGGGACGGTGATGCACAAATCATGGCGCCGGCGGTGGCAGAGCGGGCACAGAGCATCACAAACGAACTGCTGAGCCGCATGGGGACGAGGGTGGCAGTGAAGGGAATATCTGACGGATTTTTAAGGATTTTTTAAGCTGCAGATTACACGATTGCGTTTTCTGTGGTATAGTATAATCATACTGGAAGGAGACAGTGAATTACTTGAAAACTGTATAAAAGTCAGCAGTTTATGGGAATATCACGGCATGAAAGGAGGGTTCGGATGAAAACACATAAAATTGCCGTTCTGTCAGATACGCATGGACTGCTCCGCCCGGAAGTCAGTGCGATTGCACAATCCTGTGAGATGATACTGCACGGAGGGGATTTTGACAACCAGAAGGTGTTGGATGGGCTAAAGGCAGCAGCCCCGGTCTATGCAGTGCGCGGAAACAATGACAGGGGCTGGGCGGCACAGATGGGGGAAGAACTCGAGCTCACGCTGTTTGGACTGCACATTTACATGGTTCACAACATAAAACACAGAAAAAGGGATCTGGGAGGAACTGATTTGGTTATCTATGGTCATTCGCACAAATATGAGGAGACAACGGCTGACGGTGTGCGGTATCTGAATCCGGGAAGCTGCGGACCGAGACGTTTCCGGCTGCCAGTGACGATGGCTGTCCTTGAGATTGAGGAGGAAACCGGCGCATGGCAGATTACGCGGATGGATTTAGCCGATAACGCGAAAGGCAGACCGGTTCGCGGCGTTACAGAAGGCTGTCTCAAATCAGTTAGCGCCTTGTTTGAACATTCCCAGGACACAATATAAGGCTTTACACTTTTTTAAGAATTGGATATAATAAAAGGAGCTTTATATTGGAAAGAAGCCGCCAAAGGCGGCATGGGGATTGATATGAAAATCAGGGAAATAATGGAGACGCTTCAATTAAATAAAATCTTGGATAAAGGTGACAGAAAGTACAACCAGCTGATGACGCCATGGGGCGAACAGATTGCGCAGGAGCAGACAGAGGTTGTGCTGACAGAATACCCAAGACCACAGATGGCGAGGAAGAACCATATCATCTTAAATGGTATCTGGAAATACGCATTTACGGGCGATGATGAACGGCCGGTGCTCTGGGATGGCGATATCCGCGTACCATTTTCTCCGGAGACATACCTGTCAGGTGTGCAGCGGCAGCTCAAGCCGGATGAATACCTGTGGTATGAGCGAAAGCTTATGATTGACAGGATTCCGATGGAGAGGAGGCTGCTGCTGAATTTCGGTGCCTGTGACGAACGGTGCCGCGTCTATGTCAATGATACACTGGCGGGAACGCATTCCGGCGGCTATCAGGCATTCACCATCGACATCACGGACTGCATACAGGTCGGAAGGAACACACTGCGGATCTGCGTGCAGGACAAAAGCGACACATCTTATCATGGGCGGGGAAAGCAGATGCTCAAAAACGGCGGGATGTTTTATACTGCCCAGAGCGGTCTGTGGCAGACAGTGTGGTGCGAGTGGGTTCCCGGGACCTATATCCGGGAGTTGCGTATCACACCGGACTATGACAATGACAGCGTGTCTGTCGAGATAACATCAAATAAGCAGACAGCCAGACAGACAGGGCAGCGCCCAATTTCCTGCAAGGTTCTGTTGTTTGACCAGAACCGGGTCGCGGGAGAACGGAGCGTTCGTGTCCTGCCGGAAGAAAAGACTGTTATTCGGATGGATGTTCCAGACAAGAAAAGCTGGACACCGGAGCATCCGTTTTTATATGATATCCGCATTATATATGGAGAGGATATGGTGGAGAGCTATTTTGGCATGCGCATCTTCACCGCAGAGCCGGACAGCAGCGGAATCCCAAGGCTTTGCCTCAACCACCAGCCCTATTTCCAGAAAGGAATCCTTGACCAGGGCTACTATCCCGAAAGCCTTTTGACGCCTGTGAGTGACGAGGCGATGATTTTCGACATCGAGACGGCAAAGGAAAAGGGCTTTAACATGATACGCAAGCACTGTAAGATAGAGCCGATGCGGTGGTATTATCACTGTGACAGACTGGGAATGCTGGTCTGGCAGGACATGATTAACGGCGGGACAACCTACAACCTGATAAAGACCTGCTATATACCTACCGTACTGTTTCCGCTCCGGCATAAACGGGACAACGACTATGGCTATACGTCAAGGGCGGACAAAAATGGCAGGGAGGAGTGGAAAAAGGAGTGCATCGAGACAGTCAGGCAGCTTTACAACTGTACTTCGATTTGCACCTGGGTACTGTTCAACGAAGGATGGGGGCAGTTTGACGCGAAGGAAAACACCGACATGGTGCGCACGGTTGACGACACGCGCATAATTGACGCGCACAGCGGCTGGTTTGACCAGGATGCAGGCGACTTAAAAAGCGAACACATCTATTTCTTTGAGCTCGTGGCAAAAAGGACCAAAAAGCCGTATGTCATATCAGAGTTTGGCGGAATGTCCCTTGCAGTACCAAATCACACTTACTCCGACCGGTATTTCGGATATGGAAGCCATGGGGATATGGAAGCGCTGAAGTCCGCATATGGCATGCTCGACAAGCGGGTGCAGGAACTGAAAAAGGAAGGCTTGTGTGCATCTGTCTACACCCAGCTGACAGACATTGAGGAAGAAATTAACGGCATTATGACCTATGACCGGAAAGTGGTGAAGCTGTGAAGATGGGGAGATATTTATGCCGGATAAAAAGGCTGCCGTAAACCGGCAGCCTTTTTATCCGGGCACATGATATGATTATACCGTTTCCAGGTCAAATCCAAAGTAATTCACCGCATTATTGTAGGAAATTCCTTTGACAATCTCCTCGAGTGTTTCCATGTCAGCGGGGAACTCGCCGTCCTCGACCCAGTTTCCAACCAGGTTGCACAGGATTCTCCTGAAATACTCATGCCTTGTGTAGGAGAGGAAGCTCCTTGAGTCTGTCAGCATACCGACAAATCCTGAGAGATTTCCGAGGCTGGCAAGGGAAATCATCTGATCCTGCATTCCTGTCTTGTGGTCGTTAAACCACCATGCGCTGCCCTGCTGGATTTTCGCACATGCCGTGGAGTCCTGGAAGCAGCCAAGGATTGTACCGATTGCCTGATTGTCGTTCGGGTTCAGGCTGTAGATGATTGTTTTTGGCAGCTCATCCGTTTTTATCAGTGCATTGAGGAAATCAGCAAGCTCGGCGGACGGGGCATAGTTGTTGATGCAGTCGTAGCCCGTGTCAGGACCTAACTGGTCATAGCGCAGGGTGTTGTTGTCCCGCTTGCATCCATAGTGGAGCTGCATAACCCAGTTCAGGCGGTGGTATTCCTTGCCGACATACAGCATGAACGCAGTCTTGTACTGTAGCTCCTCAAGCCTTGTAACCGCCGCGCCGCCCTTTCTCCTTGCGAAGATGGCCTCAATCTCCTCGTCGGATGCAGGCTGGTACATGACATACTCAAGCGCGTGGTCAGACACGCAGCAGCCCATGGAAGCAAAAAAGTCAAGCCGGTTGTGCAGTGCGGCCTTTAAATCCGCAAAGGAGTTGATGGGGGCGCCGCTCACTGCGGAAAGCTTGTCAAGATATTCAAAATAATCAGGCTTTTCAATATTCATCGTCTTGTCAGGTCTCCATGCTGGAAGCACTTTCACATCAAACGTGTCATCCGCCGCAAGCTTCTGGTGGTATTCAAGGGAGTCGACAGGGTCATCGGTTGTGCAGATTAATGTGACATTGGAACGCTTAATCAGACCACGCACACTCATGCTGTCCTCCTTGAGTTTTTCATTGCAGAGAGTCCACACTTCCTCGGCAGTCTTTTTGTTGAGGACGCCTGTGTAGCCGAAATAGCGCTGCAGCTCCAGATGTGTCCAGTGGTAGAGCGGGTTGCCGATTGCCTTTCCGACGCACTCTGCCCATTTGAAGAATTTTTCCTTGTCGGACGCGGCGCCGGTGATGTACTTTTCGTCCACGCCACAGGAGCGCATAAAGCGCCATTTGTAGTGGTCGCCGCCAAGCCACACCTGCGTGATATTGTCAAACCTGCGGTCGTCTGCGATTTCGGCGGGATTGATGTGGCAGTGGTAGTCCAGTATTGGTGTCTTTTCCGCATACTTGTGAAAAAGGTCACTTGCTGTGCCGGTCTGGAGCAAAAAGTCCTGATCCATAAATGATTTCATGATAATTCCTCCTATTACTTTTAAAAGTGTATTTTTAAAGAGTTGTCCCTCTTTTAATCAGTTCGCCGGAGAAGATGACCTTCTGGGGCATTTCCTTATTGTTTAGTATTCCGATGAGCGTCTTGACAATATGGTGGCACAATGTCTCGAGACGGTTGTCAACACTTGTGAGCTCTGGTTCGCAGCAGGTGCTCAGGATAGAATTGTTGTAGCCGATGATTGACAAGTCCCCGGGCACAGTCAGACCTTTTTTGTGCGCAAACTTGACGGCGCCGATGGCAAGGTTGTCGTCGGCCGCTACGACAGCCCTGTACTTGACAGTACTGTCAAGGTCGGTAAGAAAATCCGCGATTGCGGGAAGGTTGGCATGGCTTCCCGGAAAATACTGGATATATTCCATGCGCAGCGGAATGCCCTTTTGTGTGAGGGCGCTCTGGTAGCCGGACAATTTCCTGAGCGCGGAAAATGATTTTGAGTTGTATAGATAGAGGATATCCCTGATTCCGGTTTCTATCATGTACGTGGTCGCCTGCATTGTTGACTTGAAGTCGTCGCAGAGACTGCAATATACATTTTCGCAGTCAAAGTCGGCATTCAATAAAAGTACTGGGACTTCCTTTGCTGCGTCACGGATGTAATCGTTTTCAGTGTCGTTATCCGAGATGAAGTTAGAGCCCACAAGAATCACGCTGTCAACCTTTTTGTTGACAAGGAGATTCAGGTATTTCTGTTTGTCCTCAAGCTGATAGCCGGTACAGCACAGAATGCAGTTGTAGTTGTTTTCCCTTAATTCCTGCTCGATGTAGTATATGGCATTGGCAAGATACAGGTCAGAAGAATCAGCACAGAGAATGCCGATTGTATTCATTGAGTTTAAGCCAAGTCCCCTTGCAAAAGCGTTGGGCGTGTAGTCACATGCCTCTATGACAGCGAGAACCTTCTGGCGTGTCTGTGCGCTCACGTTGCTGGAACCGTTTAACACGCGCGATACTGTTGCGATGGATACACCGGCTTTCTCAGAAACATCATATATTGTCATGCGAGTGTCCTTTCTGGTCTGTTTTGACGCTGGATAAGGTAGTGCATTGGTATGTCTGCTGGATGTAACAAGGTGTGTAAGCACTATCAATTTTATATAAATTGTACTATGAATACATATGAAAATCAAGTAAATTTGAATAAATTGTTTATAAGCTTGTAACAGTTCCGGCTTCGGCTTTCCATTACAAGCTTCAGGACATGCAAAGCCCCGGGCTGAACTGTTATACTGGCGGTCGAAAAAACTGGGCGCCCAATATAAGGTGATGCACACAGCCGCATAAGGAAATATGCCGTATCGCGGCTGTGGCTGGTGCAATACCCATGGCAGATTTCATCCGTCGTGGGTATACATAAGTGGAAGCATTCCAGTTACTATTCAGGGGCCTTTCAAGCCGCGTGAGAAAACAAACTGGCAGCAGTAAAATATGGAATATCTTATTGACTGCCTGTTAAGAATGAGATAAAATGTAAGTACTTACAGAAAAGGCAGCCCATAATTATACGGGCGGTCAAAAAGGCTGACCGCCCGATATAAGATGATGCACACAGCCGCATGAGTATAACTATAAAAAAGGAAGGGATTATCATGGAATTAAGAACAGCAGCTTCACCAAAGGATGTCAGATACTACACAACCGAGAGATTGCGGGAGGAGTTTCTGATTGACGATTTGTTTCAGACAGGCACGATAAAGCTTGTCTACAGCCACATCGACCGTATTATCACAGGGTCGGCGGTGCCAGTGGAACCCATCGCGCTCACGGCGGGGGATGAACTCCGCGCAGAATATTTCTGCCAGAGACGTGAGCTGGGTGTGATTAATATCGGACCGGCAGGCTACATCACAGTGGATGGCAGACGGTATGAGGTCGGGCACAAGGAAGGCATGTATATCGGAATGGGCGCAAGGGATATCATATTTGAGTCCGCTGACACCGCAAGTCCGGCAAAGTTCTATCTGAACAGCGCCCCGGCACACAAGGCATATCCGACAAAGCTCATTAAACCGCAGGGCGAGGCTTCGGAGGATGTTGTCATCATCAAGGATGAGAACAAGGTGGAGCTTGGCTGCCTTGAGGATGCAAACCACAGGGTAATCAACAAGTACATTCTGCCCGGACAGGTTGAGAGCTGTCAGCTTGTTATGGGGATGACGGCACTGAAGCCCGGAAGTGTGTGGAATACAATGCCCTGCCATACGCATGACAGGCGCATGGAGGTCTATTTATATTTTGATATGCCCGAGGATGCGTTTGTGATGCATTATATGGGCGAGCCATGGGAGACAAGGCATATCGTTATGAGGAATGAGCAGGCAGTCATTTCTCCGAGCTGGTCAATCCATTCGGGAAGCGGAAGCCGTGCGTATACCTTTATCTGGGGAATGGTCGGGGAAAACCAGGACTTCGACGATATGGACGGCGTTCGCATGCAGGATTTGCGATAAGGAAACAGACGCTCTTTGGCAATATTTCATATTGTCAGAGAGCTTTTTGTTTATTTTGTATAAGAAGTGCTGGAAAAAGGATAAAACAGGCTTTATATGGATAAAATTTCCACAAATGGGAAAAGATATACAGAGGGGGTTCATGGGGAAATAAATAAAAAAAATTGAAACGTTGCACCATTATGGGAAATCATGTAAAATTAGGGTATATAGGTAAATATGATTTGCGTTTACCATAAAATATATAAAAAAGAGGTGATTGCGAGAATATGATGTATTTTGGTTCGGGATTGGAAAGGAAATATTTTCCGCCTACGGATGACATAGGCGGGTTCAAGGTCAGGCCTGGCAATTTTTTGAGCAATGGGGCGGTCAGGGTGGATGAAGGGGTAAACTTCACGATTCATTCAAATGGGGCGGAATCGTGCAGTCTCTGCCTGTTTCGTGTCGGCGAGCATGAGCCCTATGCAGTGATACCGTTTCCGGAATCCTGTCGTCTGGGCGACACATACTCCATGGTTGTCTATGGGCTCAAACCCAAGGATTTCGAGTATGCATATCAGTTTGACGGTGAGTATAACCCCGGCAAAGGGCTGCTCTTTGACAAGACAAAATACATCCTTGACCCGTATGCCAAGTCCGTCGCAGGCCAGGAGAACTGGGGAAAGGAAAAGCTGGTTTCAGAGCGCATATACAAGGGGCGTGTCGTGGACGGCGGATATGACTGGGGAAACTTCAAGAATACCAGCTTAGAGCCCAAGGACATGATTATCTATGAGATGCATGTAAGGGGATTCACACAGGATAAGTCCTCCGGTGTGGAGCACAGGGGAACTTATGAAGGAATCCGTGAGAAGATTCCCTATCTTCTGGAGCTTGGAATTAATGCGGTTGAGCTGATGCCGGTTTTTGAGTTTGACGAGACGGAGGATGTGCGTGTTGTGGACGGCGAAAAGCTCCTGAATTACTGGGGATACAGCCCGGTGTGCTTTTTTTCGCCCAATGTTGCCTATGCCGCAGATACGCGTGCCGGAAAAGCAGGAAATGAATTCCGCAGCCTGATTCATGAACTGAATGCAAACGGGATAGAAGTCATCCTCGATGTTGTATTTAACCATACTGCGGAAGGAAACGAGATGGGACCGTGTTTCTCGTTTAAGGGGATTGACAACAATATCTACTATATGCTTACGCCTGACGGAAAATATTACAATTTCAGCGGCTGCGGCAATGTGATGAACTGCAATCATCCGATTGTGCAGCAGTTTATCCTGGAATGCCTGCGCTACTGGGTGGTGTCTTACCGCGTGGATGGTTTCCGTTTTGACCTTGCCTCCATCATGGGACGCAACGAGGACGGTTCACCGATGAGCAAGCCGCCCCTTTTGCAGAGTCTTGCGTTTGACCCGGTGCTCGGCAATGTCAAGCTGATTGCCGAGGCATGGGACGCGGGCGGACTGTATCAGGTAGGCAGCTTTCCCTCATGGAACCGCTGGGCAGAGTGGAATGGCAGGTACCGCGATGACATGCGCTGCTTCCTGAAGGGGGATTACGGCATGGCACAGGCGGCAATCAACCGTATTACAGGTTCCCTTGACTTATATGGAAAAGAAAACCGTGGTGAGAATGCCACTGTAAATTTCCTGAACTGTCATGACGGCTTCACGCTGTACGATATGTATGCATACCAGTGTAAGCACAACGAGAAAAACGGGTGGAACAATACAGATGGCGCGGACGACAACAACAGCTGGAACTGCGGGGCAGAGGGCGACACGGATGATCCGGAGATTCTGGAACTGCGAAACCGTCTCCGCAAAAATGCCTTTGCCGTGCTGATGTGCAGCCGTGGTTCTGCGATGTTCCTCGCGGGAGATGAATTCTGCAATACGCAGTTTGGCAACAACAATGCATACTGCCAGGACAATATCATCTCATGGCTGGACTGGAACCGCAAGGAAGAGTACAGCGAGATGTTTGAATTTTGCAAATACATGATTGACCTGCGCAAGAAGCATCCGATTCTGAGAGGGCGTTCCGGACCAAGCGGCTGCGGATTCCCGGAAGTTTCCATACACAACAAGACAGCATGGAACAGCAGTTGTGATGCAGACACGCGGACAATCGGCATCATGTTTGCGGGACGTACAGAGGGAAACAGGGAGGACGACATTATTTACATTGGTATCAATGCATTTTGGGAGAAGGAGGAGGTGCAGCTTCCGAACCTTCCGCTGGGACGAAAGTGGCGCATCCTTATGAATACACAGTTTAAACATACAAAGGATACGGATTACCATAAACTGACAAAGTGGATGGGAAAAGATACGATAGTCATGTTTCCGCGGTCCGTCGTGGTCGCGATTGTCGAGAAATTTTAATGGGCACATGAACGCCAGAAGCAGATGACAAAAGGGTGCATTCCACATGGGCGGCTGCCTGTGTGGAATGCACCCTTGTATTTATGCGCAGCCCCCGCGCGGAGGAAATATGCCGCGGAAGCGGCGTATGGGGGCATGGTGAGTAGTTGCCAGTAACGAGTAGTTTACTCGATTTAATGAAAAAATAAATTAACCTGTTCCATTATGTGGAAAGATATGTTACAATAAAACAGATACATACCCAGAAGAGTGAAAGATTGTGTATGTAAGGTTTTTGAGGAATGAATTAAGAAGGGAAATTAGGTATGGCAAATCTATTGGTCGTGGATGATGCGGCATTTATGAGGATGACAATTAAGAAGATGGTTACACCACATGGGCACACTGTTGTGGCGGAGGCTGAAAATGGGGTGGAGGCTGTAAGAAAGTATATGGAGTGTAAGCCTGACGTAGTGCTGCTTGATATCACAATGCCGCAGATGGACGGACTGAATGCGCTGAAGCGGATTCGGGAGCAGGATCCGAATGCGAAGGTTGTTATGTGCTCTGCCATGGGGCAGCAGGCGATGGTGGCACAGGCGATTCAGAATGGTGCAAAGGATTTTGTTGTGAAACCATTTCAGGAGGACAGACTGGCTGCCGCGATAGAGCGTGTATGTGGTAAATAAAAAATAATGAAAATAATGGTAGACAAACCGTTATTTTTATTGTATGATAAAGAAAACGTTTTCTGGAAAACGTTTTCTTGTGAAAATTTCATAAAGAACACGCAAATTTTGGTTGTCAGGGAAAAGAAGGTGAAATAATTTTTGGCTTCAAATTTAGTTTCTATAAGAGATGTGGCAAGAGAAGCAGGTGTGGCGATATCAACTGTTTCAAAGGTGCTCAACCACTATCCCAATGTGAGTGAGGAGACAAAGCAGAAAGTGAATGCGGCGATAGCACAGCTTGGTTTTGTGCCAAATACAATTGCCTCTGCGCTGTCTTCCAAGAAAACTGGAAGGATGGCACTGGTGCTTGATGTAAACAGGCATTCCCAGAAAGTGGATGAGATACCGATGCGCTACATAATTGGCGCCATCAATAAGGCGAAGGAAAAGGGAATGGATATTATCACAGTATTCTTTACCATGATAGCTGAGATGGATGTGGAGGAGATGATTCGTTATTTCCAGTCACAGAGTATAGAAGGGCTGATTATTTGTGGTCTCTCAAAGGACGACACTGTATTGCGCAAGCTGGTTGAAAGCCAGAAGTTTAAGGCTGTGCTGATTGATGCGCCCGGGGTCAGCGAGAATACTTCGAGTATTCATATCGATAATGAAAAAGCACAGTATGAGGTGGCAAAGCGGTTTCTCGCCGGAAACAACCACAAGAAGATTTTATATATATCCGGAAAGAAAAACGGCTATGTGTCGGAGGAGCGCCTGATCGGGATGAACCGGCTGGCAGACGAGATGGGGCTCCAGGTTCTGGTCAGGACAGGAAATTTCAGTGAGCTTGAGGCGAGGAAGCTGACGATGCAGTATGCCAGAAGCAAGCATGCGATTATCTGTGCGTCGGATTTGATGGCGATTGGCGCGATGAAGGCACTGATTGACATGGATATTTACAGGCCGGTATGCGGATTTGACGGTGTGGGCCTGATGGGGTATGCAGGAAAACAGATGCACACGGTAAGGCAGGACTTTCAGAAAATTGCAGCATGTGCCGTGGAGGAGCTCTGCCGGCTGATGGAGGGGGATCCTGGTCAGGACATCGTGATGCCGCATAAGTTAATCCGCATTAATTATCTCGATGTGATATCATAAAATAGGGAACTTAAATGTTACACATAATATATATGGAACCATTAAATTTATTTTTGCTGTATGCAGCAACAGGAAAAGGAGTAGTAAGATGAACGTAAAAGCAAGTTTGGAAGCAGTAGCACAGAAGATGTACCAAAAGGCAGTTAAGGAGCTTGATGACAGCCAGCTTTACTTTGCAATCCTTAACATGACCAAGGACATGATGAACGGCAAGGGTGTTATCAAGGGAAGCAAGAAGATTTATTACATTTCTGCGGAATTCCTGATTGGTAAGCTTTTGTCAAACAATCTGATTAACCTTGGGATTTATGAAGAACTTGACGCAGCGCTCAAGGAGGAAGGCAAGGAACTTAGCCGCATTGAGGAGGTTGAGCCGGAACCGTCGCTTGGCAACGGTGGCCTTGGAAGACTTGCAGCATGCTTCCTGGATTCCATCGCAAGCCTTGGGCTTCCGGGAGACGGCATCGGACTGAATTATCATTTCGGACTGTTCAAACAGGTATTTAAGGACAGACAGCAGACTGCCGAGAAAAATGACTGGATTGAGTCACAGTCATGGCTCACAAAGACAGACATCTCTTTCCCTGTATACTTCGGAAAGAAGAAGGTTATGTCAAGATTGTATGATATCGACGTGATTGGTTATGAGCAGGGAATGAACAAACTGCATCTGTTTGACATCGAGACCATTGACGAGAGCATTGTGAACGACGGCATTGATTTTGACAAGGCAGACATTGACAAGAACCTCACATTGTTCCTCTATCCGGACGATTCCGACGAGGCTGGCCAGCAGCTGCGTATTTATCAGCAGTACTTTATGGTATGTAACGGTGCACAGCTGATTTTGAAGGAGATGAAGGACAACGGTTATGACCTGCACAAGATGTATGACCATGCAGTCATCCAGATAAACGATACACATCCGACGATGGTGATTCCGGAGTTAATCCGTATCCTGACGGAGGAAGAAGGATTTGACATAGACGAGGCAATTGATGTGGTCAGCAGGACATGTGCATACACAAACCACACAATCCTCGCAGAAGCGCTTGAGAAGTGGCCTGTAAAGTATCTGCAGAAGGTTGTTCCGCAGCTGATGCCGATTATCTGGGAGCTGGATAAGAGGGCTTCCATCAAGTATAAGGATCCAAAGGTACAGATTATCGACGACAATATGCGTGTGCATATGGCGCATATTGATATCCACTATGGTTTCTCTGTAAACGGTGTTGCCGCAATCCACACAGAGATTCTCAAGGACTCCGAGCTGAACCATTTCTACAAGATTTATCCGGAGAAGTTCAACAACAAGACAAACGGTATCACCTTTAGGAGATGGCTGCTTTCATGTAACAGGGAACTGGCAGCATGCATTACAAAGACCATAGGCGCGGGCTACAAGAAGGATGCCGCGGAGCTTGAGAAGCTGATGGAGCATCTTGACGACGAGGCATTGCTGACGGAAATCAAGGCAATCAAGAAGATAAAGAAAGGGGAGCTTGTTGCATACCTGAAGGAGAACGAGGGACAGGACATCAATCCGGATTCCATCTTTGATATCCAGGTTAAGAGACTTCATGAGTACAAACGCCAGCAGATGAATGCCCTTTACATTATCCATAAGTATCTTGAGATTAAAGGCGGCAAAAAGCCGTCCACGCCGATTACATTTATCTTTGGCGCGAAGGCAGCCCCGGCATATATCATTGCGCAGGACATCATCCATCTGCTGCTGTGTCTGCAGGAAATTGTAAACAACGACCCGGATGTCAAGGATTACATGAAGGTTGTCATGGTAGAGAACTACAATGTAAGCTACGCTGAAAAGCTGATTCCTGCATGTGACATTTCCGAGCAGATTTCATTGGCATCCAAGGAGGCAAGCGGTACCGGTAACATGAAGTTTATGTTAAACGGCGCAGTGACACTCGGTACGAGCGACGGTGCAAATGTCGAGATTCATGAGCTTGTCGGGGATGACAATATCTACATCTTTGGCGAGAAGTCCGAGCAGGTTATCGCGCATTATGAGAAGTCTGACTATGTGGCAAAGAGCTACTATGAGAAGAGCATCGTGATTAAGGAAGCAATAGACTTTATCACGGACAAGGAAGTACTGAAGGTGGGCAACGAGGAGCGTCTGAACAGACTCCAGAAAGAGCTGATTAATAAAGACTGGTTCATGACACTCTTAGACCTTGAGGACTATATCGCTACAAAGGATAAGATGTTTGAGGACTACAAGGATGAGGCAAAATGGAAGAAGATGATGCTTGTGAACATCGCAAAGGCAGGATTCTTCTCATCAGACAGGACAATCGAAGAATACAACAGGGACATCTGGAAACTCAGATAAGAATGGCATAAAAGAAAAACAATAAAATAGAAGGAAAGGCTGGACGGCTTCAAGCGGGTTCGGCCTTTTCTGTTTTTTGTCCTTGAATCCGCATTTTTTCTACGGTTATTCCGGATAAAAAATCCGGTTTTGGTTGATATTAAACGATGAGATGGGTATAATAAAAAAGTATATAGATTTCATAAGGAGTATATCATGTTAAAAAAATTTAGTGTTGAGAATTTTAAAGGGTTTCGGGATAAAGTGACATTTGATTTGGGTAAATCTTGCAATTACAATTTTAACCAGGAAGTTATCAGTGAGGGGTGTATTACAAAAGGGATTTTATTTGGGATAAATGGGAGTGGAAAGTCGAATTTTGGTCTTGCCATTTGTGACATAATATGTCATCTGACAGATAATCAGACACTTCCTGGATATTATCATCCGTATTTAAATATGGAGAGTGAGAAATCGGTTGCAAAATTTGAATATATATTTACATTTTATGGGCAGGAATTAATATATCAGTATGAAAAATCAGCAATGGACGAATTAGAGTTTGAACGCCTCTCTATTTCCGGCAAGGAGGTAATTTATTTTGATTATCTTAGGAATGAGGGATTTACACGACTTGAGGGGACGGAAACGTTGAATCAGGCCATTATTGCGAAAAGTGCTATTTCCAGGGTAAAGTATGTAAGCAGTAATGCGATTTTAGCAGATAATAATGAAAATAGGGTTTTTCAAGCGTTTATGGATTATGTGGATAAAATGCTTTTGTTTTTCTCTTTGGACAGAAGGGGATATGAGGGATTTCGCTCAGGGAGAAAGAATTCTGATGAAGGGATTATTGAAAGCGGAAAGCTTTTTGAGTTCCAGCAATTCTTGGAAGAAAATCAGATTGTTTATAATCTGGTAGGTGGAGAGATAAACGGACGGAAGGCTATCATGTGCAAATTTAGAAATAAAATTGTTGATTTTTTTGAAGTTGCCTCCACAGGGACAAGGTCGCTGGCTTTATTTTACTACTGGTATATCAATATGCAGAATGCGTCATTGGTATATATTGATGAGTTTGATGCGTTTTATCATTTTGAGCTTGCCAATAACATTATTAAAAAGCTGAATCAGATAAAGGGCGTGCAGATATTTACAACATCCCACAACACAGATTTGATGAGCAATGATTTACTAAGACCGGATTGTTATTTTCTGATTGGGAATAACAAAATTGTGTCGATGGCAGGCGCTACAGACAAGGAGTTAAGGAAGGCTCATAATCTTCAGAAAATGTATAAGGCAGGTGCCTTTGATGAAAAGTAGGAACTACATGGCATTTATTGTGGAAGGGGAATCGAGGGAACCGCAGATTATCAACAACTTGCAGAGTGTTCATTTCAAGCACAGTAATTTTAAGGTCATCACACTTCCGGCAGGGCAGAATATCTACATGCTCTGGCAAAGGATGAACGAGGATGATTTTGAGACAGATATTATAGAGATACTCCGGGAAAACAGCGGGGAGCTGAAAGAAACGCTCGAAGGCCTGGACAGGGATGATTTCTCACAGATATTCTTGTTTTTTGACTATGATGGACATCAGGATAACCTTCCTTCTGGGAATCGGACAGAAGATGTGTTGGAAAAAATGCTGGCGAATTTTGATAATGAAACTGAAAATGGAAAACTTTATATCAATTACCCGATGGTTGAGGCGCTGCGGGATTTCGAACCAGGTGTCTGTGGAAAGAAAAGTGATTGTTACTGTCAGATAAATCAGTTCGCAGATTATAAACAATTGTCTGCGGATAGGAGAATTTATAACGATTTGCGAAAATATGATTTTGAGATATGGAGAGAGCTATTGAATGTATTTGCAATGCGGGTATCCTGCCTTTTCAATGTGGAGAATGTGATATCCCATGATACATATTGTGACAAGGTAAACCCATATACGGTCTATAATTGCCAGAAAAACTATATTTTACATGGAAAGGTGTTTATTCTCAGTGGTTTTCCGGAATTTCTCCTTGATTATTTTCCTGCTAAGTTTTGGAATGCCTGCATAAAATGCGTTCGAAAGCCAGTGGGTGATTGTCAGAAGGATAGTATGAAATTAGAGATTTCACCATCCTGATTTGCACGCCCGCTAAAGCGTGCAGATGGGAGGAATAATTTTTCAAACACGCTCTAGGAAAGCACATATGAATTTCTGCATACTGGAATAAAAAAGTTAAAAAAATGAATCAGAAAACTGTATAAATATTTTGGAAATTGGAAAGAATGAACTGTATAGGATTGACAATGCCTGATTGGATTGTATTCCGAAAAAAACATAGATTCCTTGAAAACGACGAAAATTTCCATAATAATGCAAAAAGCTTTACTTTTGGCAGGATTTTGTATAATATAAGAAAACAAAAGAAAGTTTCTGGTTTGTAAAATATATGTAGAAAGGACGGTGCTTAGTATGATAGAACGCAAGATTAAGATGACACCTGCAGAAGTTGCGGATTTCGTGAACGAGGCGTCAAAGTGTGACTTTGATATTGATATTTCCTACAATCATTACGTTGTAGATGCAAAGTCCATTCTTGGTGTGATGGGACTCGATTTCCGCTCAACGCTTACCCTGCAGTATGCGGGTCACAATGATGAATTTGAAAGCTATGTAAGCGGACTTGCAATAGCGTAAGCCATGGGAAAGCGTCCCATGGTGCAATGAAATTGACTCTCTTTGAATGATGGGTTAAACTGTCATTTAGGGGGAGTTTTTCAATTTGTACGCCCGCAGAAGCGGGCAGATGGGAGTTGGGATGGAAATACGTGTATCGGTTCGCCAGCTTGTGGAGTTCATACTGCGCGAGGGCAGCATAGACAACCGGAAATCAGGCGGTGCGGACACCGCAATGCAGGAAGGAAGCCGGATTCACAGAATGATTCAGCGGCGCATGGGAAGTGAATATTATGCCGAGGTGGGGCTGATGTATACATGGAGTACGCCGGATTATGACATTATTATAGAAGGAAGGGCAGACGGCATCATTGACCGCAACTGGGGGGCACATGACAAAACGGCACAAGAGCAGGATGGTACGCTGCCAGCACCCGTTTTGCCCCAATATGACAAAGTGGTCGTGGATGAGATAAAAGGCACCTACAGGGAGCTGAGGCGTATCCAGCAACCCATCGGCGTGCATCTTGCCCAGGCAAAGTGCTATGCGTTTATGTATGCCCAGGAAAATCATCTCGAACAGATTGGTGTCCGGATGACATACTGCAATATGGAAACCGAGGAGCTGAAGTATTTTCACGAGGATTTTGCATTTGATGAAATAAAACGTTGGTTTGACGGCATTTTAGCGGAATATAAGAAGTGGGCTGACTTCCAGTTTTCGTGGAACGCCATCCGCACAGAATCCATAAAAAAGCTTCCCTTTCCTTTTCCTTACCGCGAAGGGCAGAAGGAGCTGGTCACATACGTCTACCAGACGATTTATCATAAAAGAAAGCTTTTTCTGGAAGCGCCCACTGGCGTGGGGAAAACGATATCCACGGTCTTTCCCGCCGTGAAATCCATGGGAGAGGGAATGACGGAGAAAATATTCTATCTCACGGCAAAGACGATTACCCGCACTGTTGCGGAGGATTGCTTTGGACTGCTGCAGGAAAATGGCCTGCACATGAAGACCATTGTTTTGACTGCAAAGGATAAGATATGTTTTTTAAAACAGTCGGATGAGGTGCGTGAAAATGAGGCAGAGTGCAATCCGGATGTATGCCCGTATGCGGATGGGCACTTTGACCGCATCAATGATGCCATGTATGACCTTTTGACGCACGAGGACCATTTTACACGGGAAAAGCTGTTGGCGTATGCAGAAAAGTATCAGGTGTGTCCGTTCGAATTCAGTCTTGACATGAGCCTGTTTGCAGATGCCGTTATCTGCGATTACAATTATGTGTTTGACCCGAGAGTCTATCTGAAACGTTTTTTTGCGGAGGGAATGAGGAAGCGTGACTATGTCTTTCTGATAGACGAGACACACAACCTTCTCGACCGGGGCAGGGAAATGTACAGTGCTGCCTTGTTCAAGGAATCGTTTCTGCACATAAGGCGGATGGTTAAGGACTCATCCCTAAGGATAGCGAAGCTGCTTGACAAGTGCAACAAAGAACTGCTTTCCATGAAACGGCAGTGTGAGCGTTACCGGAAGGAGGAGGGGATTGACGGTTTTGTGATGGCACTAAACCGCCTTTATGCGGCGATGGATGATTTCCTGGATGAGCACGACACCTTTCCGGATAAAAAGGAAATCATGGAATTTTATTTTGAGGTAGCACATTTTCTCAACATGTATGAGATAATGGACGAACATTATATAGTATATAGCCAGCTTATGGAGGACGGCGGTTTTATGCTGAAGCTGTTCTGTGTCAATCCGGCGCTGAACCTGCGCCAGTGTATGCAGAAGGGGAGGAGCGCTGTTTTGTTTTCCGCGACGCTGCTTCCCGTCCAATATTATAAGAAGCTTCTGGGCGGGGAACCGACCGATTATGAGGTCTATGCAAAGTCCACATTCGATGAGGATAAAAAGGCGCTTTTGATTGCAAACGATGTCACGAGCAGATATGCGAGAAGAAATGAGGACGAGTACAGAAGGATTGCGTGCTATATCTATGAGGTGGTCAGGCAGCGGCATGGCAATTATATGGTCTTTCTGCCGTCACATCTTTTTCTGGAGCAGGTTTACGGCTGCTTTATGCAGGAATTCTATGACAAGGATGTGATGGAATGCATTGTGCAGGAGAACGGTATGAGTGAAGCCAGAAGGGAAGAATTCCTGCTGCGTTTTCAGGGAAACGCGGATGGTGATTTTTCCGGGGGGACTGCATCTGGCATAGAGGCGGCGGACACGATTCTCATAGGCTTTTGCGTGATGGGCGGCATTTTCTCGGAGGGAATTGACTTGAAGCATGACAGCCTGATTGGGGCGCTTATCGTTGGGACGGGAATGCCACAGGTGGGATGTGAGCGGCAGCTGTTAAAGGAGTATTTTGATGCCCGGGGAGAAAATGGCTTTGATTATGCCTACCGCTATCCGGGAATGAACAAGGTATTGCAGTCGGCAGGGCGCGTGATTCGCACCGCGGAGGATATCGGCGTGGTGGCGCTGCTCGACGAGCGCTTTTTAGAGCCGCAGTACAGGCGCATGTTTCCGAGGGAATGGAGCAGGTATGAGATAGTAAATGTCTCCCAGATTTCCGGAAAAATTGAGAATTTCTGGAATGAATGGCTTTGATATTATATAAAAAAGCATTATAGCTATTTCTTTTTCACATACAGTACGATATAATGAATAGTGAGAATATGTAATTTTTTACATGGAATGGTTTTCCAGTGAAAAACGAAATACGGAAAGGAACTTGATGACAGGTGGCAAAGAAACAAAAGATGCGCGTGGCGCTGACTGCACTCCTGATTGCTGCGGTGACGGGACTGCTTGGCTTTGCGCGGGTGGGATATTCCATAGATGTCATGGTATCGGATGCATTGTGCCAGCGTGCGTCCGTTGCCAGTAAAAATATTTATATTATTGCAATTGACGACAAAACGCTTGGACAGTACGGTTCAATTATGTCATGGAGCAGGCAGCTTTCGGCAGATTTGGTGCGGATTTTGAATCAGGATGCGCAGACAAGGCCGGCAGTGATTGCGTTCGACGTGATTTTCAGTGAGAAGGGCGATGCGCAAGGCGATGCGGCGTTTGCTGATGCCTGCCGCGCGGCCGGAAACGTTGTGACGGCGATGTCCTATCGCTTTAAGGAGCAGCCAGAGTATGACCAGACTGGCAGGATAACTTTTGACAAGTATCATGTGGACGGCGTGATTATGCCGTATGAGGCGCTGCGGGAAGCCACCACGCAGGGATATGCCAACACCCTGGTTGGCACGGATGGTTATGTGCGCCGCGCGATGGCATACATAGACGAGCAGGGGCAGCGCAGTTACAGCCTCGCCTCCCGGGTATATCAGATTTACCAGGAGGGACGCGGCGCAGCAGTCGAATGGCCAAGGTTAGATGATAATAACCAGTATTTGTTTTCCTATTCGGGGAAAACAGGATGCTATAGTACGATTTCCATGGTGGATGTATTAGATGGGACAGTCAATCCGGCTATTTTTGCGGATGGCATTGTGTTTGTGGGTGCGTATGCGGCAGGAATGCAGGATTCCTATATGCCGGCAATTTCTCATGGAACGCAGATGTACGGAGTGGAAATTCAGGCAAATATCGTGGAGGCGCTTTTGGAGGGCAGGACACAGCAGCAGTTTCCGACAGGAATTTATGCCGTACTGGCAGCAGCATTGGCGGCAGTGTTTTATCTGGTAATCCGGCGGATGAAGATTGTTCCGGCAACTTTTTTGATGGTTTTTACGGCGGCGGCAGCTGGACCGGTTTTTGCAAGGGTGATGTATGCGCAGGGATTTGTAACACCTGTTATCTTACTTCCGGCCGCGTTCTTCATGATATACGCGGTACATTTGATTTATGGCTATGTACAGGAAATTATGCGGCGGCAGAAGGTTGTGAATGTGTTTAAGCAGTATGTCGCGCCGCAGGTTGTGGATAAAATCAGCAAGGATAAGGATTTTGAGCTGGTGCTTGGTGGAGAGAACCGTCATATTGCATGCCTGTTTGTGGACATCCGCGGGTTTACAACGATGTCGGAGAGCCTGAAGCCGGAAGAAGTCGTGGAAATTTTAAACGAGTATTTGAGCCTGACGACAAATTCGATTTTTCAAAATGGCGGAACACTGGACAAATTTGTGGGGGACGCCACAATGGCTGTGTTCAATGCGCCGTTTGATTTGGATGACTATATCTATAAGGCAGTCTGTACAGCGCGTGACATGAAAGCGGGGGCGGATGCCATTGCCGAAAAATTTGAGCAGCGCTTTGGAAAGAGCGTGGGCTTTGGAATCGGCGTGAACTGCGGTAACGCCGTCGTCGGCAATATCGGCTGTGATTTCCGTATGGACTATACGGCAATCGGCGATACCGTTAACACGGCGGCGCGTCTGGAGAGCAATGCGAAGCGGGGGCAGATTTTAATCAGCAGGGAAGTTTATGACGCGGTAAAAGACCGGGTGGAGGCCACGCCGATTGGAGAAATTCCGCTGAAAGGCAAATCGCAGGGCGTTTTTGTATATCAGCTGGATGCTGTAAAAAGGTAACAGTTCAAAGTGTTTGAGAGGAGTAGGATTTGTAGATATGCGGCAGTTACATATCATTCCGGACAGAAAACGGATAGAGGAGACACTGAGGCTGGCAGAGGAATACCATGCCGTCTTTGAATATAATGATTTCTTTCATCCGGCGGTACTGGATGACAAAAAGAAGATTGATGAACTGATTTCATTTTATATAAAACAACCGCGCGACCGTTCGCGGGATACGATGCACGGTGCATTTTTGGACATAACCATTCACAGTGAGGATTCGATGATACGGCAGGTATCCGGTCACAGGATACGCCAGTCCATGGATATTGCGCGCGATATGGGACTGCGGGGGGTGGTGTTCCACACGGGAAGGCTGTCTGGGTTCCGAGACGAACGGTATATCGAAAACTGGCTGAGCACCAACGAGGCGTTTTTCGGAGGATTATTGCAGGAGTACCCGGAACAACAGATATATATGGAAAATATGTTCGATGAAGCGCCGGATATTTTGGCGCGGCTTGCAAAACGGCTGGCGCATGAACCACGTTTTGGTGTCTGTTTAGACTATGCGCATGCGGCGGTTACAGGTATTGCAGGAGAACAGTGGGTGGAGGCACTGGCGCCTTATATCCGCCATATGCATATCAATGACAATGATAAGACGAATGACTTGCATCAGGAGCTTGGTACTGGCAGGATTGACTGGCAGGCGTTTGACAGACAGATGCGCAGATTCCAGGTGGAGACGAGCGTCCTGATTGAGATGAAAGATTTAGGGCGGCAAAGGCGCTCTATGGAATATCTGAAAAATAATAATTTGTATCCTTATGGAAAGGCATGAAACATTTATGTGGACGATGACAGAGGAAAAAGTAAAACCGACAAATGCGGAATTAAAGAAAATACTGAATATTGGAATTAAGCTGTCTACGGAAAAAAACCGGGAGCATTTATTGGCATCCATTCTGGAAAACGGAATGGACATTACCCACTGCGATGCAAGTACGCTGTACCTTTTTGAGAATGGTGAACTACGTTTTCAGATTATGAAAACGCTGTCCCAGCATATCAGCCGCGGTGAGGATGGACAGCCAATCGACGACATGCCGCCTGTTCCGATGACAGAGCGCAATGTATGCTCGTATGCCGCGCTGCACCGGGAAATCATCAATATTCCTGACGTGTATGATAACATTCGTTTTGATTTTTCGGGACCGAAAAAATATGATGCGCTTACCGGATACCACACGCAGTCTCTGCTGGTGATTCCGATTGAAAACAATGAGGATGAGCTGATTGGCGTTCTGCAGCTGCTGAACGCAATGGACGAGGAAGGGAACATCATTGCGTTTGACCCGGAGTACGAAATTATCATTCGTTCCCTTGGCGCACAGGCAGCGATTGAAATGACCAACTTAAAATATGTGCAGGAAGTAAAACAGCAATTACGCTCGTTTGTGGAAGCGATGTCAACTGCAATTGATGAGCGCACGCCATATAACGGTTCCCATACGAGAAAGGTTGCGGAGTATGCCGGATTGATTGCGGAGTATATGAACAGGCAGCATCGGTCAGGTATGTGTGACGACTATTTTGATGAAGACCGCAAGGATAAGCTGGAGCTTGCGGCGCTTTTGCATGACATTGGAAAAATGGTGGTGCCGTTGTCCATTATGAACCGGGCAACGCGGCTTGACAGGGAGCTTGGGATAGTGGAAACACGGTTTCAGCTGCTGGAGGCGTACTATACCATTGACCACATGAAGGGCAGGATTGATGGGGAGGAATACAAGCAGTGCATTGCTTATCTGCAAGAGAGCATGGATTTTATTCACAGGATAGATGGTAAGAGTGTTCTTGATGATGCGGATTTCGACCGTGTACAGGAACTTGCAGGACACAGCTATGTACATGAGACAGGCGAAGTGCTTTCGTACCTGACAGAACGGGAGCGGGAGCGCCTGAGTATCCGAAAGGGAACACTGACAGAGGATGACCGCAGACAGATGGAAAACCATGTGGTTATGACGGAAAAGATATTAAGCAAGGTATGGTTCAATAAGAATTATAAAGAGATACCAAAGTGGGCATCATCCCATCATGAGCTGTTGGATGGTTCTGGTTATCCGAGGCACCTGAAAGGCGAAGATTTGGCGCTGGAAACCCGGATGATTACAGTAGCGGATGTGTATGACGCGCTTACGGCAAGGGACCGCCCCTACAAGAAACCGGTTTCACAGGAAAGGGCATTGGGCATTTTAAAGGACATGGCGGATGAGGGAAAGCTGGACTGCCGTCTGGTGGATTATCTGGCGGCAGCGATTCGAGAGAGAGAAATAAAAGGAAAGGAGTCGTGAAAAATGTCAAAGAAAGCAGGAATTGTGATTGGTGCAGTTTTGGCAATCGTTGTGGCTGCCGCAGCGGGCTTCGTGGCGCTGACGGGAGGAAAGGACGAAGCCTACCGCTCCATTATGGTGTATCAGGTTGAAGGGAACGCGACGATTACAAGAGCATCTGTCGGGGAAATGGAAGCGTATGAAAACCTGATGCTGCAGTCGGGGGACAGTGTGGCAGTGGCATCGGAGAGCAGCCTGCGGTTAAAGCTTGACGATGACAAGTACCTTCTGGCAGAGCAGGAAACACGGATGAACATTGTCGCCGAGGGAGACGGCGAGAATGCAAAAACATACATTGACTTGGAACAGGGTTCGGTTACGAGTGAAATTCAGAATAAGCTCGGACAAAATGCCTCCTATGAGGTCAATACCCCAAACTCTATCATGGCGGTGCGTGGAACAATATTCCGTGTGGAGACCGCAAAAAATGAGAGAGGGGATGACGATACGAGGCTGTCAGTATTTGAGGGGACGGTCAGTGTGAAGACGGTAAAGCCTGATGGGACGGTATCTGATGAGGAAGTCATGGTGGAAGCCGGACAGGAACTGCATGTGGGAGGGACGGTAACGTCCGCTGCCGATTTGGGCGAACCGGCAGATATTGATTATGAGAGCCTTCCACCGGTGATGCAGGAGTACATAAAAGAGCTGGATATTGTGGACATTGATAGGGATGACAGTACACAGGAAATAGTGAAAATAGAGAAAACAGGGGAACAAGAGCAGCAGAATGTGGAAGAGAAGCCGGAAGCGGACGAACAGGAGCAGGCAGAAGATTTACCAGAGACACAGTCCAAGGAATCAGAAAATCCTCCGCGACAGCAGCCGCCCGAAAAACAGGAGGAAGCAGTGCAGGAGCCTGAGCAGGGACTAGAAGAGCAGGAAGAAACACGGCAGGAAGAAACGCAGACGGAAACACAGCCACAGGAAGAAACGCGGCCGCCAAAGACACAGCCCCAGACTCAGCCGCAGGCATCCGAGCCGGATAAAGGTTCGTCTTCAGGAGGAGGGTCAGAGGACGGGGGCAAAAAGAAAACACAGTATTATACGGTGACATTCCGGTACAATGGAAGTACATTCGGAACGCAGAAGGTGAAAAAGGGAGAGAAAGCGACAGAGCCGAAACTGAGTCCGACAGAAAATGGTGCGTGGGATTATGACTTCTCAAAGAAAGTAAATAAAAACCTGACTGTCCAGTGGATTGAAAAGTAATTGAGAATGTACGGTATGGAAAGAAAAGAGAGGAGAGAAATCAATGCGTAGGAGAATAAAAGGACTACTATCATTGATGATGGTGTTTGCCATGGTGACTGCATCGGTAAGCCCGGTATGGGCAGACGAGCTGCCACAGGAATTGCCGGCCGCGGAAGAGACGCAGGCAGAACCAGAGCCTGAACAGCCGCAGACCATGATGGGATCAGATATGGAAACCACAGGAGAACAGCCAGTAACCGAGGAAACGACGGCAGAACCGGAGTCTGCGGCTGGGTCTGCCACGGAAGAACAGACAGCAGAGGAACAGCCGACGGAAGAAGGGCTGGTTTTGAAAGCGGCAGAATTAGAGATTATGGACTATTCTGATGTCGAGGGCGTGCAGGTCGCTTCCACCGGGGATCCGGTAAGTGACCCATATGACAGCCTGACGCCTGAGCAGAAGCAGTTCCATGTATATGCCGGAACGCAGCCGATAAAGCCATTGAGCGAGGTGCTGGATGAAGATCCCAGTGATGTCCTTGCGCGGCTGGAGTTTTTGGACAGCGGGGTTGTTCCTGATTCCGAGAATATGCCTGCACAGTCGGGGGTTATCGTGAAGAAAATTCTGGATGGCAGAGAAGGCGATGCAAGATTTTACAGATTGTCCGAATGGAATTTATGGAGCGTGCGTTATGACGGCATTCCAATAGCGGTCTATGCAAACGCAGGGGCAACCGCTTTGGGAAATCTTGCTACAATGGAAAACTTCCGACGGTGCTCCTATCTTGATTCTGAGGGGACATCAGCAGATGCAAAGCTTACGATTTATAAACCGATACTGGAACCCGTCTGGGGATGTATCGATTATCAGATACCCGTGTATGATGCGCAGGGGCAGGATACAGGCTTAACTGTCATCGTCAATGCTGAAAATTATAGTGACCCTTCCAGGGTATCATTTCCTGATGTGGAAGCGGACAATTGGAAGCTCGTCTATGAAGATACCGAATGCCAGTTAAACAGTGCAAGTGAAATATGGACAAATACCACCAATGGGATAGCGAAAATTGGACGGGATTTTAATGAGAAAAATGCAAAACTTCAGGCATACATGCTCTCTGAAACAGAGGATACCAAATACGAAATTTTGGGACCTGAGGGAAATGAGGGATGGTATACGGGAGCAGTAACCATACGTGCAAAGGACGGCTACCAGGTTCGCCTGTCGCAGACGGATGCATGGGCGGATGCTGTCACGGTTACGCAGAGTGGCAGTGTGACCCTTTATGTGAAGAAAGCAGACGGAACAGAATATCCTGCGGAAGCACTGCAGTTCCTCATTGACGAAACAGATCCCATAATCACCGGCGTGCAGAATGGCGGGACATATTATGGTGATACCGAGGTGACTGTTACGGATGCGTTTCTCCTCAAGGTTACAGTCAATGATGTGTTGCAGACAATTGCGGACAATCAGGTAAAATTTGTGCTCAAGCCGTCCGAACAGCCTTATATCATTAAGGCGGATGATATGGCAGGCAACTGGATAGAATGTATCGTGTGGGTAAAGGATGCGGGGGCACCGCCGGCTTTGCAGGAGGGTACTGCGGAGTTTACCCAGCCCGGATGGTATGAGGGCGACGAAATGCCTGCTCCTTTGGTAAGCTCCGAGACAAACGGCGTTGACCACATAACATATTATTACAAGAAAGCGGGCGCGGACGACAGTACCTATACGACAACAGTACCGGATAAGGCAGGAAAATATACCGCTAAGGCAGTGTTTGCGGCAACACAGCTTTATCAGGAAGTCATTAAAGTTTCAGATTTTGAAATTTTGGTGCGCGTGGAACCTGATGGGACAGCACCAGTCATCAGTGGCGTGTCGGATGGCGAAAGCTATTATGGTGAGCAGACTGTAATAATAACGGATGAAAATCTTCGTTCCGTTACGGTAAACGGTGCGGCAGTAGCAGTAATCGACAATCGTGCGGAGTTTACGCTCAAGCCATCGGATAACGCGTATGTGATTGCTGCGGAAGATATGGCAGGCAATCAGACAAAATATACGGTGGAAGTATGGGAAACGTGGGTTCGGGACGGAATTACCACCAGCGGAAAGAAGAATCTGCGACGCGCAAGGATTTACAGGCTTGGCAGCGGAAAGTGGAGCGTTGCCGGGGACAGCACGGTTTATCAGGGCGGCGGAACATTCTATGTGAAAAACAGCGGCACATATGATTTTAAAAAGAAATAACAATAAATTGCGACAGCGTAAATCATTGAAACAAAAAGTGAAGCTTTTTGCAATCGAGCGCGCTGTCGCTGATTTTTTACAATAGTTTTGGTATACAAACAGAGGTTTAAGGCGTAAAATAGGTTTAAAGGTTAAGTAGTGAGGAGGATTTGTATGAAGATTGCAGTAGCGGGTATCGGGTATGTGGGGCTTTCCAATGCCATATTGCTTGCACAGAACAACGAGGTGGCGGCAGTGGATGTCTTTCAGGAAAAGGCAGACATGATTAACAACAGGAAGTCACCCATCATCGACAAGGAAATTGAGGAATACCTGTCGTCAAAAGAATTGAACCTGCGGGCGACAACGGACGGTGCGGATGCATACCGGGATGCGGACTATATAATCATTGCGACACCGACCAACTATGACCCGGATAAGAACTACTTTGACACAAGCTCGATAGAGACGGTGATAGAGCTTGTCATGAAGGTAAATCCGCATGCTGTCATGGTCATCAAATCGACAGTCCCGGTAGGGTATACGAAATCCATGAGGAAAAAATATGGTATTGACAATATTATCTTCTCCCCCGAGTTTCTGCGGGAAGGCAAAGCGCTGTACGACAACCTTTATCCGTCAAGGATTATTGTGGGGGAACAGTCTGAGCGTGCCAGGGTGTTTGCAGACCTGCTCAAGCAGGGGGCGATAAAAGAGAATATTCCGACACTGTTTACGGACGTGACGGAGGCGGAGGCGATCAAGCTTTTTGCCAATACTTATCTGGCGCTGCGTGTGGCGTACTTCAATGAGCTGGACACATACGCCGAGGTGCGCGGGTTAAACACAAAGCAGATTATCGAAGGCGTAGGGCTTGACCCCAGAATCGGCAGCCACTACAACAACCCATCGTTTGGCTATGGCGGTTATTGCCTGCCAAAGGACACGAAACAGCTGCGGGCGAACTATGAGGATGTGCCCAATAACATTATCACGGCGATAGTGGATGCCAACCGGACCAGAAAAGACCATATTGCAGATATGATACTGGCACGCAGGCCGAAGATAGTAGGCGTGTACAGGCTTACCATGAAGACCGATTCCGACAATTTCCGCCAGTCCTCCATACAGGGCATTATGAAGCGCATCAAGGCAAAAGGAATTGAGGTCGTTGTGTATGAGCCAAGCCTGAAGGAGGACGACTTCTTCCGTTCGCGGGTAATCCGCGACTTTGATGCGTTTAAGGAAATGTCTGATGTCATTATTGCCAACCGTATGACAGATGAGCTTGCCGATGTGGCGGACAAGATTTACACCAGGGATATTTACGGAAGGGATTAGTAAGACGGACAGAATGTGCCATATATACAAATAATATAATTTGTCAGAAGAGTCTGTGGAAAGTGGATAGCTTTCGCAGATTCTTTTGTTGTAGTTGCACAATAAAAAAGTTATTATTTCGGATAATTTCGCCAAAGATGAAATAATATGGAAAATTAGCTTGATAATTTTTCGGCAGAATGATATGATTAATTTGTTCATTGGAAACGTTACCGATATCGTTACCGAAAACGATTCCGGGATGTGCAAGGGACTTTAGAAACCAAAGGGATACAAAGGTATCAAAAAGGAAAGAGGTATTGATTATGAAGAAAAAGTTATTAAGTGCAGTTCTCAGTGCGGCAATGCTCGCGACAGTGCTTACGGGATGCGGCGGAAACGATTCAAGCCAGACACAGGCTCCCGCAGCAGACACAAAGACGGATGATACAAAGGCAGATGATACAAAGGCAGATGATACAAAGACAGATGATACAGCAGCAGACAATGCGCAGGCAGATGCAGATGCAGATGCAGGCGCTGCGTCAGGAAGCGGTAAGGTTTATTATCTGAACTTCAAGCCGGAACAGGCTGGCGACTGGGAGGAGCTGGCTGCAAAGTACACAGCTGAGACAGGTGTGGAGGTCGTTGTACAGACGGCTGCTTCCGGTACATATGAGTCTACATTAAAGTCAGAGATGGCAAAGTCAGAGGCACCGACATTATTCCAGGTAAATGGACCGGTAGGACTTGCGACATGGAAGGATTACTGCTATGACCTTTCCGGTTCAGAAATATATGGACAGTTAAAGAGCGATGATTTTGCGCTGAAGGATGGCAATGAGGTAAAAGGAATCGCATATATTGTGGAGACATATGGCATTATCTACAATGCTGATATCTTAAATGACTATTTCACAAAGGATTATGCCGCTGTCAAGAGTGTTGAGGAGATTAATTCCTTTGACAAGCTCAAGGCAGTAGCAGACAGCATTCAGGAGAACGCAGATGACCTTGGCGTAAAGGGTGCCTTCACATCAGCCGGCATGGATTCAAGCTCTGACTGGCGATTCAAGACACACCTTGCAAATCTGCCGATTTACTATGAGTATCAGGCAGATGGCATCGGTTCCACAGACGCCATCAAGGGTACATACTTAGAGAATTACAAGAACATCTGGGATTTATATATTACAGATTCAGTCTGCGCTCCTTCCCTTTTGTCAAGTAAGACAGGCGAGGACGCTACAGCGGATTTCGCACTTGGCGATGCGGTATTCTACCAGAATGGTACATGGGCTTACACGGATTTGAGCGGAAACGGAATGGCAGATGAATCCCTCGGCATGCTTCCTATCTACATCGGGGTAGAGGGCGAGGAAAACCAGGGACTCTGCACAGGCAGCGAGAATTACTGGTGCGTGAACAAGAATGCATCTGCTGAAGACATTCAGGCAACACTCGACTTCATGAACTGGTGTGTGACATCCCATGACGGATGCGATGCACTCTCCTATATCATGGGATTTGTCTGCCCGTTCAAGGCATTTGATGACTATCCTGCTGCAAACCCGCTTGTAAACATTGCAAATGACTATGTGTCATCGGGCAAGACATCTGTTGCATGGACATTTACGACAATGCCTTCGGAGAACTGGAAGAACGGCGTGGGAAGCGCGCTTCTGGAGTATGCACAGGGCACCGGCGAATGGTCTGCAGTTGAGACCGCGTTTGTTGACGGCTGGGCTTCCGAGTTTGCGGCATCAAACAACTAATACGCATCAGTGCAGTATTTGCGGACATAATCAAAACTGTTTACAGTTTATGGGTGCAGCCGGAGGCATCTGGCTGCACCATTTTTACATTATAGGAATTTGCAACAGCGTAAACCATTTGACAAAAAGCGAAGTTTTTTATGAGAGAGGTAGTAAGTTTATGGATAAGGCAATTAAAAAGTATTTTCCAATTTTTGCGTTACCGACGCTTCTGGCGTTTACAATCGGATTTATCATTCCGTTTATTCTTGGCGTATATCTGTCATTTTGCGAGTTCACTACAGTTACGGACGCCAAATTTGTAGGATTTAAAAATTATATCAGAATCTGGGGTGACGGCACGTTTATCCATTCACTCTGGTATACGGCTCTGTTTACCATCGTCTCTGTCCTGGCAATCAATATCCTTGCCTTTGCGGTGGCGATGCTCCTGACAAAAGGGATCAAAGGTACCAATATGTTCAGAACCATATTCTTTATGCCAAACTTAATCGGCGGCATTATTCTTGGCTATATCTGGCAGCTGATTTTAAACGGCATTCTTGCCGGAATGGAGCGCACGCTGACATACAGCTCTGCATATGGTTTCTGGGGACTTGTCATTCTGATGTGCTGGCAGCAGGTCGGGTATATGATGATTATATACATTGCAGGAATACAGAATATTCCCGGGGACCTGATTGAGGCAGCAAAGATTGACGGCGCTAACAACAGACAATTATTAAGACACGTAACCCTTCCAATGGTTATGCCGTCGATTACGATATGTTCATTTTTGACACTGACCAACTCGTTCAAGCTTTTCGACCAGAACCTTGCGCTGACAGCAGGCGAACCATCCAACAAGTCTGAAATGCTTGCGCTCAATATCTTTAACACCTTCTATGGCAGAAACGGCTGGGAGGGTGTAGGCCAGGCGAAGGCAGTCATATTCTTTATATTAGTGGCACTGATAGCAGTTGTACAGCTGAAGGCTACAAGGGAAAAGGAGGTACAGGCATAATGTCAAGTGTGAGAAAAGCAAAACATGGTGGATTGTTAACGGCAATATTTACAATTATTTCGGTGATTTATGTCATGCCGATTGTCATTGTGTTATATAATTCTTTTAAGAAGAAAATCTTTATCAGCAAGAGGCCATTTGCACTTCCCGATTCCAAGTCTTTTGTGGGAATGGAAAACTATATCAGCGGTATCGAAAAAATTGAGCTGCCAAAGGCGTTCGGCTACTCGCTGTTCATTACAGTGGGTGCGGTATTTGTGATTATCCTGTGCACATCTATGTGCGCATGGTACATCACCAGGGTAAAAAATGCAGTTACCTCCGGCATGTATATGCTGTTTGCATTCTCAATGATTATACCTTTTCAAATGGTAATGTTTACATTATCGAAAATAGCTGATATACTTAAGTTAGGAAACCCTGTCGGCATTATCATTGTGTATCTGGGATTTGGGGCAGGGCTTGCGGTCTTTATGTTCTGTGGATTTGTGAAATCCATTCCGTTAGAGATAGAGGAGGCTGCCATGATCGATGGCTGCACCCCCATTCAGACATATTTTAAGATAGTATTTCCTGTCATGAAGCCGACAGCGATATCCGTGGCGATTCTGGAGGCAATGTGGGTGTGGAACGATTATCTGCTGCCGTATCTCGTGCTGGACATCAAGAAATATAAGACCATTCCTATTGCGATTCAGTACCTCAAGGGCGGTTATGGCGCGATTGACATGGGTGCCATGATGGCGATGATTATACTGGCAATCATACCGATTATCATATTCTATATTGCCTGCCAGAAATACATCATCGAGGGCGTGGTTGCAGGTGCTGTAAAAGGATAAGTTTTAATATTTATTGCAGGAAAAGTGATGGTTCCATACTGCGTGACTGCTGGGCAGTATGGAATCGTTGCTGGAAAAGGAGAAATGTATGAGAAGATGTGGCGTGCTTATGCCGATATCCAGCTTACCGTCAAGATTTGGAATAGGCGGTTTTTCAAAGGAAGCCTATGATTTCGTGGATTTTTTGGCAGCATCAGGACAGTCATTATGGCAGATTTTGCCGTTAGGACCGACGGGATATGGTGATTCACCGTACCAGTCTTTTTCGACTTTTGCGGGCAGCCCGTACTATATCAGCCTGGACGCGCTGATAGAGGAGGGATTGCTCACGGAGGAGGAGTGTTCGTCCGTCGATTTTGGTAACGATACCAAAAAAGTTGACTATGAGAAAATCTATTTCACAAGATTCAAACTTTTGCGGAAAGCATTTGAGCGGGCAAATGTGAATGAAAATCCGGAATACAAGGCGTTTGTTGAGGAGAACAGAGAGTGGCTCAAGGATTATGCGATGTACATGGCCGTCAAGGATTCCCTTGACGGCGTTTCGTGGATTGAGTGGGACGAGGACATCCGTCTCAGGAAACCACAGGCGATGGCAGACTATGAGAAGAAGCTTGCGGACGACATTGCATTTTACAGCTATCAGCAGTACCTGTTCTCCACACAGTGGATGGCACTCAAGGAATACGCCAATGAGAAGGGAATCAGTATTGTGGGGGACATTCCCATTTATGTGGCGTTTGACAGCGCGGACACATGGGCTAATCCTGAGCTGTTCCAGCTGGACGAGGAGAATGTCCCGACTGCGGTTGCGGGCTGCCCGCCTGATGCGTTTTCTGCGACCGGACAGCTCTGGGGCAATCCGCTGTACAAGTGGGATTACCATGAGGAGACCGGGTTTGCATGGTGGATGAGAAGACTTTCGCATGTATTTGAGATTTACGACATTGTGCGCATTGACCATTTCAGGGGATTTGACGAGTACTGGGCAATTCCGTATGGCGATGAGACTGCTGAGAATGGCGAGTGGAAGCCAGGTCCAGGATATAAGCTGTTTGAGGTCATGAAAAAGACCCTTGGAAACCGGGCGGTTATCGCCGAGGACCTGGGATTTCTGACACCGAGCGTACTGAAGCTTGTCAAGAAGACAGGGTATCCCGGAATGAAAATTTTACAGTTCGCTTTTGATTCCAGGGAGGAGAGCGACTACCTGCCACATAATTACAGCAATAACTGTGTTGTATACACAGGAACGCACGACAATGACACGGTGAACGGCTGGATTCCGTGCATGAACAGAAAGGATTTGGCATTTGCAAAGAAGTATCTGGGTGTCAGGAGGGCATCGGATATCTGTGAGAGCCTGATCCGCACGGCGCTTGGATGCGTGGCAGACACGGCAGTGATTCCAATGCAGGATTACCTGGGACTTGGGGCAGAGGCGAGGATCAATACACCGTCCACACTTGGCGGAAACTGGGAGTGGCGCATGGAGCATGGAGCATGCACCGAGGAACTTTCAAGGCATATGCTTGAGCTGGCACAGATTTATGGAAGAATCGTCCGCAATAATAAGGCGAAGAAGAAATAGTCAACAGGGGTGATGCATGTGTTTGAGCCGACAATCAAGGATATAGCCAGAATGTGCGGAGTGGGTGTCAGTACTGTATCGAGGGCAATTAACAATCATCCGGATATTAATCCGGAGACGAAAGAGCGGATAATGGATGCCATAAGGGAAAGCGGATATGTGCCAAATGACAGTGCCAGAAATTTAAAAAGAGTGGATGCAAAGGCAATTGCGGTACTTATAAAAGGAATATCCAATCCTTTTTTTACCAGCATGATTCAGGTAATTGAGCAGGAGTGTAAAAAGAAGCACTATGCGATGGAACTGTCACATATCGAGGCAGATGAGGACGAAGTGGATGTGGCACAGAAGGTGGTAAAGGAAAAGAGACTGCGGGGAATTATTTTTTTGGGTGGTCTGTTCTCCCACTCTGAGGAAAAGCTGCAAAAGCTCACGGTACCGTTCGTGTTCAGCACGGTGGGATCCATACTGGAGAGTATCAACAAAAACTCGTATTCGAGCATCAGTGTGGATGACCGCAGGGAAAGTGCGCGGATGGTGGATTATCTGATTGGCCTTGGGCATACAAGGATTGCCATTCTGATAGCGGAGGCAGAGGAGCAGAGCATCGGTAAGCTTCGTCTGGAGGGTTATTGTGATTCCCTCAGGGCACACGGCATTGCGCTCAATCCCAGACTGGTCTGTCAGACAGACGATGGACTGGGGCACTTTTCCATGGAGAATGGATACCGAACGACCAAGAAACTATTGGAGAGTAAGGAGCCTTTTACTGCATTGTATGCCGTGGCGGACGCGCTGGCAATCGGTGCGTTGAGAGCCCTGCACGAGGCAGGGATGGAGGTGCCGGGCGATGTGTCCATAGCAGGATATGATGGCATTGACATGGCAAATTATACAGTGCCAAGCCTGACGACGATGCACCAGCCTGTGGAGGAAATGGCAAAGGCGACAACCAAGCTGCTTTTCAACATTATCGCAGGAAAGGCAGAACACCAGCACATTACATATAAGGCAGAGCTCGTGATAAAGGAATCGACAGATTACGCTGCGAGAACGGAATAATGGGAAAATCCCTGATGGAATGTCAGGTTTTTTTCTCGTACAGGCTGTTTGCCGACGGTTTCTTATGAAACAGGAAAGGAGTAGGGCTGGTCATGGATTTGAGTGTAATCGTAGCTGCCTGCAATATGCAGGGGTATATCGCTGCGTGCATTAGGAGCGTCACAAGATGTTCCAGGGAAAATATTGCCATGGAGTGTATTGTGGTGGATGATGGCAGCACGGAGGATACGGCAGATGTCGTACACAGGTATATGGAGCGGGACAGCCGCATCAGGCTTGTTAAAAAAGAAAGTGGCGGGATACCTGCCGTGCGCAACAGGGGACTGGAAGAAGCTGTGGGCAGGTATATCCTGTTCCTTGATGCAGACGACAGACTGTGTGAGGATGCATGGGAACAGATAGAGGCGGCAGTGGAGGAGGATTATGCAGACTTCGTCGCGTTCAGCCATATCATATTGCGGGAGAACGGAAAGCTCAAGGCACAGATGCTTCCGCTGTCTGATGTGGTATCGACAGACACAGGGGAGGCAGAGAGGCTGATGTATGCTGATTCTGTGCTGAATACCTGCTGGGGAAAGCTGTTTAAGGGCAGTATTATCAGGGACAACCATATTCTCTTTCGGACGGATTTGCCAGTCGGACAGGATTTTCTGTTCGTGGCGGAATGTTTTGCACATAGCAGCAGCTACATGCTGTCCAAGGCAATGATTGTCTATTATTTGCAAAGAAACAATATTGTCATGCAGGATTTTGACATGGAATCGAGGCTTGCCTTTATGAAAATTGTATATGATTATAGCGCCGCAGCGGTAACGAGACACAATGACAGTGAGCTGGCAGGGCGCATGAACGCATATTATGTGAAGGAATTGTCCGGTCTGTTTTGCGAATGTGCCAGGGCATACCGTGCTGATAAAGAGAAGCTTGTAAAGGTTTATGATGCGGCATTGGAAAACGAGACGGTGAACCAGATTCTGGGCGGGGTGGATGAGCACTTGATTTCTTCCGGAAGAGAACGCTTTGAATACCGGCTCCTGAAAAAAAAGAGGGCTGGAAAAATCAGAAGATACTTTTCGCTGAGGGCATTGTTGTAGAAGGGTGAATATATGAAATAATCGGGCAGGGAATAGCTTTCCAGGCCCGATTATTTTATATATTCCGTTATTTCCAGGCTGAGTGCATCCTGTTCAAAGTATGAGATATATTCTTCAAGGCTGCGGTAATCCCATGGGTTGAAAAAAGTGATGCGCATAAAGGACGCATTTTCCGGCGGCGTGATGTCATAGGACAGCTCCTTGTCAAGGGCATGATACGACACAAGATTCTGATGGGTGTCATAAAAGCACAGACCGGAAAGTCTCAGGCCATTCCCGGATCCGGACGTGTTGAGACTGATGCGGTATCCATAGCCGTGCAGGACAGGGATTCCCTGCTTTCCCGGATTAAGGGTGAGGGCGCCGTCAGGAAAGTCCTCAAGTGCTCCGGTCAAAGGGGAAATCGAGGCATAGGAGTAGCTTTCTATGGAGTCGAAAATGCTGGTTGCGACCTTGTCGGTATTAAATTCCGCAGGATTCATAAGGGAATCGACAATATCTTCATGGACTGGTTCTCCGCTGTCACGGTCAATCAGTCTGTAGTCGTGCCCGTCATCCCACCAGAAGCATTTTATGCCGTATTCATTTGCACATGCGATGTAGTTTCCGGCATGATTGGAGCGGTATTCCGCGGGAACAAAGCTGTCCGAGGTTCCAAACTCCGTGATGACAATCGGGACGCCAAGACGTCTGGAATGATCCTGAAGCCTGCCAAAAAAACTTTTGATATCCTGGTTGTAGGAAGAGTTGTAGCCATGCACACTGATGGCAAGCCTGCTGTCTGTCGTATCGTCCGGAAGGACAAATCCGTTGAGGATATCATCCGCCGTTTCGCTCAGGTAGGTGTCACAGAGCAGAATGCGTTCGGCATTGTATCCGCCGCCTGCGCGTACAGTGTCCACGAAGAGCTGGTTTAAAATATTGGCGGCTTCCATGGAAGACGCATAGGACTGCCAGTCGTTGTCCCTTGCATTGATTTCATTGAAGGATTCAAAGACAAGGCGCTGGTCATAATCCTGAAAGCGTTCCGCAATCTGCGTCCACAAATCACACAGATTTTGGGAAACCTTGTCAATGTCCTCCATATCTGCCCATATGATGTCATCATCATGATGGGTATCCAGTACGATATAAAGATTGTAATCCATGGCATATTCAATGACCTGCGCAACACGGTCCAGCCAGTCCTCCCGGATGGACAGTCTGCCGTTTTCGCGGTATGTGTTGCACGACCATGTGACTGGCAGGCGTATTGCATTGAAGCCGGAGCGTTTTAATGCACCTATAAATTCCTTGGTGATTACAGGGTTTCCCTGATGGGTTTCGTAGTAGGCGCTGTCATGGGTACCGTCATTCCGGCCGGCAGCGGGACAGCTGTCAAGGGAATTGCCGATATTGTATCCGACTGTGATTTGATTCAGCAGTTCATCCGCTGTCAAATTGACGACCAGCGGTCTGGCATAGGGTGCATTTGTGCTGCTCGTCTTGCTGCGGTACATGTCCTCACCATCCTGCAGGCTCAGATAGATGGATGCGGAGGCGCCTGCCATGACCAGCAGCAAGACAAATAATAACAGGGTAGTTCGATTTTTTCCGTTTTGTTTCATAAAATCCTGCTTCTTAAAAATTTAACGTAATTTAATAAAAAATTAATAGTATAGTAAAATTATAAGCTTTCTTTTTGGTTTCGTCAATTGTTGTATCCTGTCATTCATTTTATTTTTTATTGAAAACTGGAATTGACATCATTTTATATTTCCTCTATCATTACAATATGATAATAAATAAGAATGTCTGGGAGAGTAAAATTGATTAAAGGAAAAAATACAAAACGGATATTTACGATAAAGCTGGGTGCAGCAGCGCTGACTGTGGCGCTTCTTATGGGCGGCTGCGGCAAAAAGCAGGAAAATGCCAATCTGCTTGCGGGAATGGATCAGGTGGAGCAGTATGATTTCCAGGGGGCGGTTGACAGTTTTGAAAAGGCGCTTCTGAATAATGAAGATCTGGAGCTTGCCTATAGAGGACAGGGAATTGCCTATATGGGACTTGGAAACTATGCGGATGCTGCAACATCCTTTCTCAAGTCGATTGAAAACGCGGGAAACAGCCTTACGGATTTGGAATACGACACCAATTATTACCTTGCAGCGGCTTACATGAAACAGGGAAAGTACAAGCAGGCAGAGGAGATTTACTCGGCAGTCCTGGCACTCAGAAAAAAGGACAAGGATGCGTATTACCTGCGGGCATGTGCAATACTCAGGCAGAACCGCTATGAGGAGGCTGTCGCGGACTTTGAGAAAGCGTTTTCGCTTGATTCGGACAATCTTTCCCTGCGGACGGATGCGTATGTGGAGATGCAGGCAGCCGGTTTCGGGGAGGAAGGCAAGACGTACCTGCAGGAGTTTATGGGTAAGAACGACAAGAAGCTTAAGGAGGAGGAAAAGGGCGTTATTTATTTCTACCTTGAGGACTACGACAATGCACGCATCAACCTTGACAGTGCTGTAAACGGAAAAGACCCAAAGCTTGCCCTGCTGCTGGGACAGACCTATGAGAAGCTCGGGGATATGAATTATGCCACAGTAGTATATCAGACGTTTCTGGATGCCAATGAACCTGATGCGGCGCTGTACAACAGCTATGGCATCTGTCTGATGCGGCAGGGGAAGTATGAGGAGGCTGTGACGGTTTTCGAAAGCGGCATTGATATGGGAAATTCCGACTACCTGCAGGAGCTTCGGTATAATTTGATTGTGGCAAAGGAGTATCTGGGAAAGTTTTCAGAGGCAAGGACGATGATGCAGGAGTATTTACAGGTCTACCCTGACGATGCGCGCGCAAAAAAAGAAAATGACTTTTTGAAAACCAGATAACACTAGATATTGTAAAAATGCCGAAAAGGAACACATAATATTGCGCTGTGTTCGATTGACTTGGAATTTTATATCTGCTATCATTGATATGATAGCGCTCTTCGGAGCGTAAAGATATTACGGAAGGAGTAGTTTGAGTGTTTCAGGTTATTAAGAGGGATGGCGTACTGGCAGCGTTTTGTCTGGATAAGATAAGCGGGGCGATTGTCAAGGCATTTAATGCGACACAGGTGCAGTTTAATGACGATATCGTGGGTCTGCTTGCACTGCGGGTTACAGCCGACATTCAGGGAAAAATAAAAGAAGGCAAAGTTCATGTGGAGGATATACAGGACAGTGTGGAGAAAGTCCTGGAGCAGGCAGGTTATGCAGAGTCTGCAAAGGCGTTTATCCTGTATCGGAAACAGAGGGAGAAAATGCGCAACATGCGCTCCACAATTCTAGATTACAAGGATGTAGTGGATAGCTATGTGAAGATTGAGGACTGGCGCGTGAAAGAAAATTCGACAGTCACCTACTCCGTGGGAGGGCTGATTCTGTCAAATTCGGGTGCCGTCACGGCAAACTACTGGCTTTCCGAGATATATGATGATGAGATTGCAAACGCGCACAGAAATGCGGACATCCATATTCACGATCTCTCCATGCTTACGGGGTACTGCGCAGGATGGTCTTTGAAACAGCTGATTCAGGAAGGGCTGGGTGGTATTACGGGAAAGATTACTTCCGCACCGGCAAGGCATCTGTCGGTTCTGTGCAACCAGATGGTGAACTTCCTTGGCATCATGCAGAATGAGTGGGCGGGAGCGCAGGCATTTTCCTCCTTTGATACATATCTTGCGCCGTTCGTGAAAGTGGATCATCTCTCATATCACGAGGTCAAGAAGTGCATTGAGGCGTTTATTTATGGGGTCAATACACCGAGCCGGTGGGGGACGCAGGCACCGTTTAGCAATATCACGCTTGACTGGACTGTTCCCAATGACCTTGCCAACCTTCCGGCAATCGTAGGCGGTCAGGAGATGGATTTCTGCTACAGGGACTGCAAGGCGGAGATGGACATGGTCAATAAGGCGTTTATCGAGACAATGATAGAGGGCGATGCTGACGGAAGGGGATTCCAGTATCCGATTCCGACCTATTCCATAACACGTGATTTTGACTGGTCTGACAACGAAAACAACAGACTGTTATTTGAAATGACGGCAAAGTACGGAACACCGTATTTTTCCAACTATATTAATTCTGACATGGAACCTTCCGATGTCAGGAGCATGTGCTGCAGGCTGCGTCTCGACCTGAGGGAGCTGCGTAAAAAAACAGGTGGTTTTTTTGGATCGGGGGAGAGTACGGGAAGCGTCGGCGTTGTTACGATTAATATGCCGCGCATCGCATACCTTGCTGCTGACGAGAAGGATTTTTACAGAAGGCTTGACCGGCTTATGGATATCAGTGCACGTTCGCTGAATATTAAGAGAAAGGTGATTTCGCGGCTTTTGGATGAAGGGCTTTATCCCTACACAAAGCGGTATCTTGGAAATTTCGACAGCCATTTTTCTACGATCGGGCTGATTGGCATGAACGAGGCGGGACTGAATGCAAAGTGGATTCGCGCAGACCTCTCCCAGAAGAAAGCACAGCAGTTTGCGAAGGATGTGCTCAACCATATGCGCGGGCGGCTGTCTGACTATCAGGAACAGTACGGCGACCTGTACAATCTCGAGGCGACACCCGCAGAAAGCACGACATACAGGCTTGCAAAGCATGACAGGGAGAAGTGGAGTGACATCATCACGGCGGGACATCCGGGGGACAAACCATACTACACGAACTCCTCGCATCTGCCTGTTGATTATACGACGGACATTTTTGATGCGCTGGACATACAGGATGCGCTTCAGACGCTTTATACATCAGGGACGGTATTCCACGCTTTTCTCGGGGAGAAGCTTCCGGACTGGAAAGCAGCGGCGAAGCTGGTGCGCACGATTGCCGAGAATTACAGGCTTCCATATTATACAATGTCACCGACGTACTCCATCTGCAGGGAGCATGGATATCTTGCGGGCGAACAGAAGGCCTGCCCGAAGTGCGGGAAGGTGACGGAGGTTTACAGCCGTATCACGGGTTACTACCGGCCGGTACAGAACTGGAATGACGGCAAGCTTCAGGAATACAAAAACCGCACGGAGTACAAGATGGGAAGCACAGTGCGTGTACGTGCCGCGGAGAAGGCAGCGGACAGCGTGCCAAATAAAAAGGCAAGAGAGATGAACCGGATGCTGGTGCAGGAGAAAAGGGTATCGGGGGGCAGCAAGGATACGTATCTGTTCACGACCAAGACCTGCCCGAACTGCAGCCTGGCGAAGGAGTACCTCAAGGATGTCGATTACACGATTATAGATGCAGAAGAAAACATGGAGCTTGCAGTCCGGTACGGTGTCATGCAGGCGCCAACGCTTGTAATTGTAGCTGGACAATCCGAGCAGAAATATGTTAATGTATCTAATATAAGGAAGTATGCCGAGTGTTTAAAGGCAAAAGTGTAATGCATATAAATACCCCAGATGGCATAAATAACGATACAGGGAGAGTACATTATGATTGATAAACTCATTGAGAAAATTCAAAAGACAGGGGCGCCCATCGTGGTGGGACTTGACCCCACAATGAAGTTCGTCCCCGAGCATATTCAGAAAGCAGCTTTTGCGGAAAAAGGAGAGACGCTCGAAGGCGCAGCGGAGGCAGTGTGGCTTTTCAACAAGGGAATCATAGACAAGACATACGATCTGATTCCGGCCGTCAAGCCGCAGATTGCGATGTATGAGCAGTTCGGCATTCCCGGGCTTAGGGCATTCCAGAAAACGGTCGACTACTGCAGGGAAAAAGGGCTTGTGGTAATCGGTGACATCAAGCGCGGTGATATCGGATCAACCTCGGCAGCCTATGCAACGGCACATCTTGGCAGGGTGCAGGTAGGAAGCAGCCTGTGTGCAGGATTCGACGAGGACTTTGTGACGGTCAATCCCTATCTCGGTTCAGATGGTGTACAGCCCTTTATTGATGTGTGCAAGGAAGAAAAGAAAGGCATTTTTATACTGGTCAAGACCTCCAATCCGAGCAGCGGCGAATTTCAGGACAGGCAGGTACGCACAGGCTCGGCAGGCGAAGAAGCCGGAGGGACTGACTCTGGGGAGAAGCCGCTTTATGAAATTGTCGGTGAGAAGGTTGCTGAGTGGAGCAGCCAGCTGATGGGTGAGAAGGGCTACAGCCATATCGGTGCGGTGGTGGGCGCCACGTATCCTGAGCAGGGCAGGGCGCTGCGCAGGGTGATGCCGAAATCATTCATTCTCGTGCCCGGTTATGGTGCACAGGGCGGGACAGGAAAAGATTTGATACACTTTTTTGATGACAACAGGCTTGGCGCGATTGTGAACTCGTCAAGGGGGATTATCGCGGCATACCAGAATGAGAAATACAGCAGGTTTGGCACATATAATTACGCGGATGCGTCAAGGCAGGCAGTCATTGACATGATTACGGATATTGATCAGGCATTTGCAAGTGTCGGAAAGTAACGGAGGCGTAAGAAGATGGAACAGTACAAAAAAGAGTTTATAGAGTTTATGGTCGACAGCAATGTGCTCAAGTTCGGCGAGTTTACATTAAAGAGCGGCAGAAAATCGCCGTTTTTCATGAATGCGGGGGCATATGTCACGGGCTCACAGCTCAGGAAGCTTGGCGAGTATTATGCAAAGGCGATTCATGACAACTACGGTACGGATTTTGACGTGTTATTTGGACCGGCTTATAAGGGAATTCCGCTTGCGGTTGCAACGACGATGGCGTTTAGCTCGCTGTATGGCAGGGATATCAGATACTGCTCAAACAGAAAGGAAGCCAAGGATCACGGTGATGTGGGAATCCTCCTTGGAAGCGACTTAAATGACGGGGACAGGGTTGTCATTATCGAGGATGTCACCACCTCGGGGAAATCAATCGAGGAGACATTTCCGATTTTAAAGGCACAGGCAAATGTGGACGTCGTGGGGCTGATGGTGAGCCTGAACCGTCAGGAGCGCGGAAAAACCCAGAAGAACGCGCTTGCAGAAATCCGGGAAGTATATGGGATAGAGACGGGCGCCATTGTGACCATGGAGGAGGTTGTGGAGCATCTGTACAATAGGAATTACAATGGCAGGGTGATCATTGACGACAGAATGAAAGAAGCCATAGAGGCATATTATGCGCAGTATGGTGCAAAATAAAATGATGGGGAAACCTGAAGGAGAGAAAATGGCATGGATGAGAAAGTGTATAAAATAATGGGACGTTCCGGGGCACTTGCCATCGTGATAGGCGTGATTTCCATTGTGGCAGGAGTCGCAGGCGGTGTACTGCTTTTAATCAGCGGCGGCAGGCTTCTGGCTGGTAAATCCAGGATACTGTTTTGATGCATACGGACGACAGTTCTGTCTGTGTCCGGCACACGGGTGGGCATTTCGTATGGAATGCCCATTTCATATGGGAGGGAATATGCTTCGAATTTTTGGAAAAACAGGGTATATTTTTACAGATAAGAAAAATCCTAAGTGGGGCGTGATGTCATCCATATTAGGGCTGATAGCGACTGTTTCAATTAGCCTTGCAGTGCACCTGACCTATCAGAATAAGGGGACTGCATTGATGCAGTATGGAGCGGTGGTGATTCTTTCCGCGGTATATGCGGTTGCAGGGCTGGTTCTCGGAATACGTTCGCTGATGGAAAAAGATATTTTCCATATTTTTCCGGTCATCGGAATTTTGTTAAATGCCCTGACGGTAATTGCTGGCGGCATTATTTTGTATTTGGGAGTGGTTTAGGGATGGATATGGTTACAGAGAGATATAAGCTTACTTGTGATAGAATCAGGGAGATTGCGGCAGCACAGGAGGTTGCCGGCATTTATAAGGAATTTTACAGGAAAACCGCGGACTTTATTCTGCTGGTTACAGATGCATATGACAATATGGGGAAAGTAGCCGGCGTGGAAGCGCTGCGGGCGCAGAATGCGTCATTGTATGCGGACATCATGGGGGCAAACTATGATGTGAGCTATGCCAATCCGGCGTTTGCCTGTAAAAAATTCGGACAGGAAATGGGGCAGATGCTCTCGTTTCTCTACACGGAGCTTCGGGCAATGATTCCGTATGCTTTTGAGCAGAGAATGGAGGACATGGTAATCCGTATGGAGCTGTTTGTGGAGATATACAATGCGTTTGCATACGCGTATTCGGAGACAGCGCTGGGAAATCTGCCGGAGAAAGCGGCAGTTCCGAATATTGAGGACATAAGGGAAACACTGTATTGGTTTGTGAGCGACTACTCCGAGACAGATGCGCGGCAGCGGGTGCGAAGCCTTGTCGACGCGGACTGTGACTTTGCGGTGAGAATCGTGATGGACAGTGACTTCAACGATATCAGCTATCTGTACAGATATGGGGAATATGTGTCGCCGGGCGTGGAACAAATGGCGCTGTATTTAAATGCCCTGCCCGAGGAACGCATACAGCTGATGGCAGATACTTATACAGAGGGATACCGCATCGGGTTTGCCAAGGCACATATTGACCTTGCCAAAAAGGAGACGGTTGACCTGCACTATATGCTTGGATTTGAACGTGTAGTAAGGGCGGCAGTTGGGAATTTTACGAAAATGGGATTACAGCCAACCATATACAGAAGTGAGAATACCATTTTTACAAAGACGGTAGTGCGCAAAAAAGGATATTTTGGCGCGGATGCCAACAGACAGTTTCTGTATGACCACAAGGACGACATTGCACTTTTTCTCGACAAAAGGCTTGTGAACAGAAAATTGGAGGTACTTTCGGCAGCATACGAGGAAGTGAAGGATAAGGCGGCAAAGTATGCGGGACCGGCAGTGATTGAAGTGTTTGGTGAGGCGCCGTTTGCGCCGGCGTCCATAAAGGAGGCATGCAGCCTGGATGAAGCCCAGCAGAAACTGTCGGCGGAATTGAAGGGTGCATCGGCAGATATCGTGAGCCGATATATCAACCAGGAGGAGCGGAGTTTTACGATTATTGCGTTTCCGGTTCCAAGTATCGGGGAACATTTTCCGGAAATATTTGACGAGACGATAAAGCTCAATACACTCGACTATACGACATATGAGCGCATACAGGCGACGATGATTGACACGCTCAACAGGGCGGCGTATGTGGAGATAAAGGGCATGAATGGCAATAAGACAGACCTGCGCGTGGCACTGTATCCGCTGACAGATCCCGAGAAGGAGGCAATTTTTGAGAACTGCGTCGCAGATGTCAACATTCCGGTTGGCGAGGTGTTTACATCGCCTGTGCTTGAGGAAACCAACGGAAAGCTCCATGTCAGCCGTGTCTTTTTGAACGAGCTGGAATACCATAATCTTGAGATTGACTTCCGTGAAGGCATGACAGCGGATTATAACTGTACGAATTTTGACAGCGAGAAGGAAAATAAGGATTATATCAAGGCGAATCTGCTGTTCCATTACGATTCGCTTCCCATGGGGGAGTTTGCAATCGGCACGAACACCACTGCATATATGACAGCAAAGAAGTATGGCATTGACGGCCTTTTTCCGATTTTGATTGCGGAGAAGACTGGACCGCATTTTGCGATTGGTGATACCTGCTATTCAAGGTGCGAGGAGGTAAAGGTATACAATGAGGATGGCAGGGAGGTTGTGGCGAAGGAAAATTCCATCTCAGCGCTGAGAAAGACGGATTCTTCCAAAGCGTACTTTGCATGCCACACAGATATTACAATTCCGTATGATGAACTGGGGTCGATTGTGGCCTACGACAAGGATGACAACGCATATCCGATTATTGAGAACGGCAGGTTTGTGCTTGCAGGCACGCAGGAACTGAATGCTGCCTTTGATGCGGAATGATATGGAAACACCATGGAGCAGGGGAAAGCTTTTTCCCCTGCTCGATTTTTGGCTTTTTTCGCGAATTTACAAAGAATTAGTTGACGTATGAAAATATTATTTGTAAACTATAAATAAGTATGCATAAGATTGGATTTACGAATCTTTTATAGTGAGATGATATATGAGGAGGTTAAATATGGCACAGGTTGGTATTGTAATGGGTTCTGATTCCGATATGCCTGTTATGGCAAAGGCGGCGGATATACTGGAGGAGCTTGGGATTTCCTACGAGATGCGGATTATCTCGGCACACAGGGAGCCGGATGTGTTTTTTGAATATGCCAGGACAGCGGAGGAGAAAGGTTTTAAAGTAATCATTGCCGGGGCAGGCATGGCAGCCCATCTGCCTGGAATGTGTGCGGCGATTTTTCCGATGCCTGTCATCGGGATACCGATGCATACGACTTCACTGGGAGGACGAGACTCCCTTTACTCGATTGTGCAGATGCCGTCAGGCATCCCTGTCGCGACAGTCGCAATCAATGGCGGTGCGAATGCCGGACTTCTGGCTGCAAAGATACTGGCAACGTCAGACAGCGGCCTGCTTGCAAAGCTGAAGGATTACGCTGCAAAACTCAGGGAACAGGTTGAGGCAAAGGATGCCAGACTTCAGGAAACCGGATACCAGGAGTATCTCAGAAAATAAGAATGGGGGATGAACATGGATTACAAGAATGCAGGTGTTGATATAGAGGCAGGTTATCAGTCGGTGGAGCTGATAAAGAAGCATATAAAAGGAACGATGAGACCGGAAGTGCTCGGCGGAATCGGCGGGTTTTCCGGCGCTTTTTCCATGGAAAAATTTAAGGGAATGGAGAAGCCTACCCTTGTCTCTGGAACCGACGGGGTTGGCACAAAAATTAAACTGGCATTTTTGATGGACAAACACGACACGGTCGGAATTGACTGCGTGGCGATGTGTGTCAATGATATTGCATGTGCGGGCGGAGAGCCGTTATTCTTCCTGGATTACATCGCATGTGGAAAGAATGAGCCGGAAAAGATTGCCACAATCGTTTCCGGCGTGGCGGAGGGCTGCAAACAGTGCGGGGCGGCGCTAATCGGCGGTGAGACGGCAGAGCACCCGGGACTGATGCCGGAGGACGAGTACGACCTTGCCGGATTTGCAGTCGGCGTGGTTGACGAGAAGGATTTGATTACGGGAGCGGATTTAAAGGCAGGCGACGTGCTGGTCGGAATCGCATCAAGCGGCGTGCACAGCAATGGTTTTTCCCTTGTCAGGAAAGTGTTTGACATGACCAGGGAAAGCCTTGATACTTATTATGACGAGCTGGGGAAGACACTCGGCGAGACGCTGCTTGAGCCTACGATTATCTACGTAAAGGCGCTTAAGGGCATCCAGGACAGTGGCGTCAGGATTAAGGCGTGCAGCCATATCACGGGCGGCGGCTTTTATGAGAATGTTCCCAGAATGCTCCATGACGGGGTGCAGGCTGTCATCAGAAAGGACAGCTATGAGGTTCCGGCTATATTCCGGCTTCTGCAGAAAAAGGGCGGCATTGACGAGCATGTGATGTACAACACGTACAATATGGGTGTCGGCATGATTGTGGCAGTCGATCCTGCTGATGTTGACAAGACGATTGCGGCAGTCAGGGCGGCAGGCGAGAACTGTTATGTAATCGGTGAAATCAAGGATGGCGAAAAGGGAGTAACAATATGCTAAAAATATGCGTGTGCGTATCCGGCGGCGGCACCAATCTTCAGGCAGTCATGGACGCCATGGAGTCCGGTTCGATTACGAATGCAGAGATTGTGCGGGTTATCAGCAACAATAAGAAAGCATTTGCGCTGGAAAGGGCGCGGAACAAAGGAATTGACGCGGTGGCAGTATCGCCAAAGGATTATGGGGACAGGGCGCTTTTCAACGAGGCGCTTCTGAAATGTGTGGATGAGGCAGCGCCGGATTTGGTTGTGCTTGCCGGTTTTCTTGTCGTTTTACCGCCAGCCATGATTACAAAATATCAGGGACGCATCATCAATATTCATCCGTCACTGATTCCGTCTTTCTGCGGAAAAGGATATTATGGACTGAAGGTGCATGAGGCGGCGCTTGCGCGCGGGGTCAAGGTTACCGGGGCAACGGTTCATTTTGTGGACGAAGGCACGGACACAGGACCAATCATCCTGCAAAAGGCGGTTGGGGTACTGCCTGACGACACGCCGGAAATTTTGCAGCGGCGGGTGATGGAGCAGGCCGAGTGGCAGATTCTTCCCAGGGCAATTGATATGATAGCGAATGGACAGATTTCTTAAAATACATACAGAAAGGACATGAATGACAAAAATGAGGGTATTAATCGTAGGAAGCGGCGGACGGGAGCATGCCATTGCAGCAAGCGTAGCGAAAAGCCCAAGGGTTGACAAGATATACTGTGCGCCCGGAAATGCCGGAATCGGACAGATAGCAGAGTGTGTCGCAATCGGCGCAATGGAGTTTGACAAGCTTGCGGCGTTTGCAAAGGAGAACCAGATAGACCTTACCATCATCGGCATGGACGACCCGCTGGTGGGCGGTGTGGTCGACGTGTTTGAGGCAGAGGGGCTGCGGGTATTTGGACCGCGGAAAAATGCGGCAGTCCTGGAAGGCTCCAAGGCGTTTTCCAAGGACCTGATGAAAAAATATCATATTCCCACTGCGGCGTATGAGAATTTTGATGATGCCGACAAGGCGCTGGCATATCTGGAGACGGCAAGCTTTCCCATCGTGCTGAAGGCAGACGGACTTGCGCTTGGTAAGGGCGTGCTCATCTGCAATACACTTGAGGAGGCTAAGGAGGGGGTTCGCTCCATCATGCTGGACAAGCAGTTTGGAACTGCCGGAAACCGCATGGTCATTGAGGAATTTATGACGGGGCGCGAGGTGTCGGTATTGTCCTATGTGGATGGCAAGACAATCAGGACAATGACCAGTGCGCAGGATCATAAGCGTGCGAAGGACGGCGACCAGGGACTGAATACTGGCGGTATGGGTACATTTTCACCCAGTCCGTTTTATACCGACGAGGTGGATGCATTCTGCCGTGAGCATATCTATCAGGCAACCGTTGATGCCATGGCGGCGGAAGGGCGGCCGTTCAAGGGAATCATTTTCTTTGGCCTGATGCTGACGCCCAAGGGTCCAAGGGTGCTTGAGTACAATGCACGGTTTGGCGACCCCGAGGCGCAGGTGGTGCTCCCACGCATGAAAAATGATATTATTGATGTCATGGAAGCCTGCATTGACGGCAGGCTTGACACGATTGACCTTCAGTTTGAGGACAACGCGGCAGTCTGTGTCGTGCTTGCAAGTGATGGTTACCCTGTCCATTATGAGAAAGGGCTTGAAATCAGGGGACTGGATACTTTTGAAGGGAAAGAGGGATATTATTGTTTCCACGCAGGAACAAAGCTTGATGAGAACGGAAGGTTTGTGACAAATGGAGGCCGTGTCCTGGGCGTGACAGCCAAAGGCGCTGACTTGAAGGAAGCGAGGGCGAATGCCTATGCGGCAACAGAGTGGGTAGATTTCGACAATAAATACATGCGTCATGATATTGGAAAAGCAATAGATGAGGCGTAACAGGGAGTAAAAATATGAGAAAAAATACAAAAAGAGCTACCATCAGGGGAATCAGGCATGTGCTGGCTGTGGTTCTGTTCTGCATGGTTATGAGCATTGGGTTTGTGTGTCTTGCCGACGAGCAGGGCACAGTCTCCGTGGCGAGTGCAAAGATAAGGGCTTCGGCAGATGCTTCGAGCGAGGCGCTTGGAAGTGTGAAACAGGGTGGAACGGTAGATATTATTGGCAAGACAACTGGTACAGACGGAAAGGAATGGTATCAGGTGTATGTGGATGCCAGCACAAAAGGCTTTATAAGAGGGGATCTTGTAAAAGTAGCTGACAAATCAAAGATAAAGACCATTCAGGCATCTGATGCGCCAGCACAGAATACGGACACAACGCCCACCACGGCGACATCAGTGGATGCGAGAAGGGCAACCGTGATAAACAACAATGTGCGTATCCGGGAAGGCGCTTCCACCAGCCATGGTGTTGTAGCAACTGCAAATAAAGGAATGGTACTCACCGTGACAGGGGAGACAGATGGCTCAGACGGAAATAAGTGGTACCAGATATCTTTCAAATACGGAAATGATGAAAAGACGGGTTTTATTCGGTCTGACCTTGTAACCTTTGATAATGTTCCGCCTGATGTGGCGGAATCGCAGATTACAGGGGAGGAAAATCCGGGGGAGGAACAGCAGCCCCAGGAAACTGCCCCGGCAGAAGAACCGCCCCAGGAGACGCCTCCTGTAGATGAATCGGCAAACCAGAACGCGTTTACGCCGATGCAGGCAGAGCCGTTGGAGTATGTTCTTCCTGGATTTCAGTCCGTGCAGCCTACAGACAATGGTCAGACATACCAGGCATATTTGAACGGCGAAGAAGGGAAGGGGCAGTTTTTTATCCTATATGGTCAGAAGCAGGATGGTGAGACCGGATGGTTCCTTTTTGACAAGGAAAGAGGGGTCTACATCAGGTACCCATATCTGGTAGACGGCGTGAAAGGGGCAGATGGAATTACGGTCGGAATTGTTCCGGTAATCGTAATGGTGATTATCATTGTAATACTGGTAGCTGTTGTCGGGCTTCTGTTACTGAAGCTTAGGGAAAATGCCGTGTACGGAAGAAGCTATGGCAGAGATGACGATGATGATTTTGGCGATGATGACATAACGGACCTTGAGGAACTGGAAGAGGACGAGGATGATGACTTGCCTATGGGACGTCCGCAGGGCAGGCCGGTGAGACGCCCGCAGCCACAGGGACAGGCACCGTCCGGGCAGCCACAGCGCCGCCCGCAGGGGCAGGCGCCGTCCGGACAGCCGCAGCGCCGTCCGCAGCCACAGGGACAGGCACCGTCCGGACAGCCGCAGCGCCGCCCACAGCCACAGGGGCAGGCGCCATCCGGGCAGCCGCAGCGCCGTCCGCAGCCACAGGGCGGAAATTCCCAGCCTGGTGCAAGGCAACAGGGGGCAAGACCGGCAAATGGGCAGCAGAATCCACAGCGCCGCCCGCAGCCGCAGGGCGGAAATCCGTCAGTAAGACGTCCACAGCCGCAGCATGAGAAAGCACCGGCACAGAAAGGATATAAGGCAAAGAACCTCCTTGAAGATGACGATGATATGGATTTTATGGATATTTAATACAAAAGGATTTGTCCGGCGTACTTTGCCGGGTAAATCCTTTTCTGGTTACTGCTCATTCCGTTTCAGTAACCTTTTTGGTCCATAAAAGTGAAAAATTTTGTGAAGCATACTTGTATCCATATTTGCATTGTGCTACAATCTATATAACAGCCGGTTAAAATGAAGGAGCGTGGGGATATATGTATATAGAGATAGATTTTAACAGTGATGAAGCCCTTTATCTACAGCTGCGCAACCAGATTATAATCGGGATAGCCACGTCTCAGTTCCAGGAGGGGGACGCGCTTCCCTCGGTGAGGCAGCTTGCAGACACCATCGGCATAAACATGCATACGGTCAACAAGGCATACTCCGTGCTAAAGCAGGAGGGGTTTGTGAAGGTGGACAGAAGAAAAGGCGCAGTGATAGCCATAGACATTGACAAGATGCAGGCAAAGGAGGACTTGAAGCGTGATATGCAGGTGCTGCTGGCAAAGAGCAGCTGCAAGCAGATATCCCGCGAGGAAGTTCATGCGCTGATTGACGAGATTTATGAGGGCTACAGGGAATAAATAAAGAATGACATGGAGGCATAGGAAAATGCAGCAGTTTACGGATAAAGCAAAGGTGGCGCTTCAGAAAGCTGCCAAGGCTGCGAAGGATTTGCATCAGAGCTATATAGGGAGTGAGCATATTCTTGTGGGGCTTGTCAAGGAAAAGACAGGTGTCGCTGCAAGGGTGCTTGCCGAGAACGGTGTGGATGAGGTGCAGCTGATTAGCATGATAAAGGAGCTGATTGCGCCGGAGGGGGATGTTGCGCTGCTCGAACGCGACGGATACTCCCCGAGGGCTGCACGCGTGCTGGAGGACAGCCACAGGCTTGCAGAGAAATATAAGAGCCAGATGACAGGCACGGAGCACATTCTGCTCGCTATTTTGCGGGAAGGCGAGAATGTAGGGTTAAGACTTTTGAACACCATAGGCGTCAATGTGCAGAAGCTGTACATGGATACACTGATTGCGATGGGAGAGGATATCAACCAGCACAAGGATGACCTGAATAAGAACAGGAATAAAAAACGCAAGGACGGAACGACACAGACGCTGAACCAGTACAGCAGGGATCTGACCAGCCTTGCCAGGGAGGGGAAGCTTGACCCGGTGGTTGGCAGGGAGACGGAAATTATGCGTGTGGTACAGATTCTTTCCCGGCGCACGAAGAACAATCCCTGCCTGATTGGAGAACCCGGCGTTGGAAAGACAGCCATTGCGGAGGGTCTGGCGCTTCGGATTGTAAATGGGGATGTACCCGACACAGTCAAAAATAAACGTGTCGTCACGCTTGACCTTGCCGGAATGGTTGCAGGCTCAAAATACCGCGGGGAATTTGAGGAGCGCATCAAGCGGGTAATCAGGGAAGTTATCGAGGCAGGAAATATTTATCTTTTCCTGGATGAGATTCATACGCTGATTGGAGCAGGAGGTGCAGAGGGCGCCATTGACGCCTCAAACATTCTCAAGCCCTCACTGTCAAGGGGCGAGATACAGCTGATTGGGGCGACTACGATAGTAGAATATAGAAAGTATATTGAGAAGGATGCCGCGCTCGAACGCCGCTTTCAGCCAGTGATGGTTGAGGAGCCAAACGAGAGCGAGGCTGTCGAGATACTAAACGGGGTGGCTTACAAATATGAGGAGCACCACAATGTAACGATTACGCAGGAAGCGATTGAGGCGGCAGTCAAGCTTTCAGACAGATATATCAACGACAGGAACCTGCCGGACAAGGCGATTGACCTGATTGACGAGGCATCTGCGGCTATCCGGCTCAAAAACATGAATGTGCCGGACTCATTCAAGGAAATGACAGAGCAGATTAAAAAGTTTGACCTCCAGATAGAACGCTCCATCCGAATGGAAGCCTATACACAGGCGGCAGAGCTGCGTCAGCAGCAGGAGGAGCTCATCAAGAAGTACGAGAAGGCTGTAAGCAAATATGAGAAAAACCAGCAGGAAAAAAGCCTTGTCGTCACGGAAAACGACATTGCCGAGGTTGTGGCAAACTGGACAAAGATACCAGTGAAAAAGCTTACCCAGAAGGAAAGCGAGCGCCTGTTAAAGCTTGAGTCGATTCTGCACAAGCGCGTTATCGGACAGGAGGAAGCAGTGGCAGCAGTGGCACAGACAATGAAACGAGGCCGTGTAGGACTCCAGGATCCCAACAGGCCCATCGGATCCTTCCTGTTTCTGGGACCAACAGGTGTTGGCAAGACGGAGTTGTCAAAGGCGCTTGCCGAGGCGATGTTCGGTTCAGAAAACGCGCTGATACGCGTCGATATGTCGGAGTACATGGAGTCACACTCCGTTTCCAAGATGGTAGGCTCACCTCCGGGATATGTGGGGTTTGAGGAGGGCGGACAGCTCAGCGAGAAGGTGCGGCGCTCCCCCTATTCCGTCGTGCTGTTTGACGAGATTGAGAAAGCGCATCCGGATGTGTTCAATATCCTCCTGCAGGTGCTCGATGACGGACACATAACGGATTCCAAAGGAAGAAAGGTAAGCTTTAAGAATACCATCCTGATTATGACCTCCAACGCAGGTGCACAGCGCATTGTGGATCCCAAGAATCTCGGATTTGCCACAGAAAGGGATGCCAATGCAGATTACAAAAAAATGAAGTCGAATGTCATGGAGGAGGTAAAACGCATTTTCAAGCCGGAGTTTATCAACCGTATTGATGAGATTATGGTTTTCCATCCGCTTACAGAGCAGGATATGAAGCAGATAGTGGCGCTTTTGTCGAAAAATCTCTGCGAGCGCTGTAAGGTGCAGATGGACATTGACCTGACATTTACCAGTACGCTCAAGGAATATCTGGTCAAAAACCATTCCGATCTCAAGATGGGTGCCAGGCCCCTCAAACGTGCAATCCAGAACGTGGTTGAGAATGAACTTGCCACGGCAATCCTTGAGGGCAGGGTCAAGAGAGGCGATGCGGTATCGGCAGGCGTGCGCGGCGATAAAGTTGTATTCACCGTGAAAGAACCAAAATAAAATTTTTCCATAAATTTTCCTAAAATTTATGTGGCAAAAGAGAAAAATATAGTATATGATTAGAGTAGGAAACCGTAAACGAATAGGAGAAAACAACCCTGTTTGTTTATGCACACGGGCACCCAGAGGAAATATGTCAGGGCTGACGGGTGCCCGGCGCGACGAGTAGTGGAAGATGGTTCTTCCCTGCTCGATTGGTATGCCAGGTATTGAATTACCGAAAATACATTGAAACATGGTAAATTTAGGAGGACGAATGAAATGGCAGTAGTTGTAGAGTTACTACGTTCCGAGAGTAACGGAAACATCAGCTTTGGCAACCATGAGCTGACGGCAAAGGCTAAGCTTGAGGATTTTGAACACGCAGGCGACATGTACAAGGTAAAGACTTATGAGGCTATGACAAAGCTGGAAAAGAACGGACTGTTTTTATATGAATCCGTTCCGGGAACTTCCGTTCATGACTTTTGCGAGAGTGAAAACGGTATATCATTTGTGGCAGAAGGAAAGCAGGACGCGCAGATTACTGTAGGAACCGAGGAAGATGCAGAGTACGAAGTCATTGTTGCCGGCGAGAGCGCGGGCGTTATGAAGACAAACCTGTCAGGAAAGCTGAGTGTCAGTGTCGAGCTGGAAGGCGCAGGAGAAGTCGAAGTGAAGATTATAAAAAAATAAGAAAATAGAACAGGAAACAAGTAGACCATTTAAACAAAAAGCGAAGCTTTTTGCTAGATGAGCGCGCTCGCGCTCATCTTTTTCATTATCAATGGAGAGAATCAATGGCAAAAAAGATAACCACGGTATTTTTCTGTCAGGAATGTGGACATGAGTCTTCAAAGTGGATGGGACAATGCCCTGCATGTAAGAAATGGAATACTTTTGTGGAGGAGAAAGTAAATGTTACAGGAAGCGGCATGGGTGGGAGCACAAAGACAGCGCCGATGCGCGAAGCGGCGAAGCCCATTGAAATCGGAGCCATTTCCATGAAAGAAGAGGAACGGACAAGCACAGGCATTGCGGAGCTTGACAGAGTGCTTGGAGGAGGCATTATGCAGGGTTCCCTGATACTGGTCGGGGGAGACCCGGGAATCGGAAAATCCACACTTTTGCTGCAGACGTGCAGACTGCTCGCGAATGCGGGGCACAAGGTTCTGTATATTTCCGGTGAGGAGTCCCTGAAACAAATCAAACTCAGGGCGATGCGGATCGGGGATTTTCAGGATAACATGCTGCTCCTGTGTGAGACGAACCTCAGTGTCGTGGAGGAGACGATACGCCATTCTGAGCCGGAAGTTGTCATTATCGATTCCATACAGACAATGTACCAGGAGTCTGTGGCATCCGCACCGGGAAGCGTTTCCCAGGTAAGGGAGGCGACAAATGTCTTTTTGCAGCTGGCAAAGGGCATGGGAATCTCCATTTTCATTGTGGGACATGTGACAAAAGAAGGAACTGTGGCAGGACCGAGGGTGCTGGAACACATGGTGGACACAGTCCTCTACTTTGAGGGGGACAGATATGCCTCATACAGGATTCTCCGGGGTGTCAAGAACCGTTTTGGCTCCACGAACGAGATCGGCGTGTTCGAGATGCGCAGGGAAGGGCTTGTCGAGGTGGAAAATCCTTCGGAATATATGTTAAGCGGGAAGCCAGTCGGTGCAAGCGGTTCGGTCGTGGTCTGTTCTGTCGAGGGCACCCGCCCCATTTTGATAGAAATACAGGCGCTTGTGTGCAGGACAAACTTCGGAATACCGCGGCGGCAGACGACAGGAACCGATTTCAACAGGGTGAATCTGCTGATGGCTGTACTGGAAAAGCGGCTTGGATTACAGATAGGGGACTGCGATGCCTATGTGAATATTGCCGGTGGCATGAAGATTAATGAGCCGGCAATCGATTTGGGGCTGATTATGGCGATTGTGTCAAGCTTCAAGAACCGTGCGGTGGACGAGAAAACGCTTGTCTTTGGCGAGGTAGGGCTGAGCGGCGAGGTGCGTGCCGTCAATATGGCGCAGCAGAGGGTGCAGGAGGCAAGAAAGCTCGGTTATGAGACTGTCGTCATGCCGCGGGTGAACCTTGAGGGAATGGACAGCGGATGCATGGATGGAATAAAGGTGGTCGGTGTCGGGGGCATCGGCGAGGCAATTGAGCTGATTTAGCAATACGGAGGGATAGGGCAATGGAGCATATATCGGAATTAATGGAATTTCTCGACAGCAGCCTGACAAGCTATCATGCGGTGCGGAATGTGCGCAGCATGCTTCTGCGCGGAGGTTTTACGGAGCTTTCCGAGCGGGAGGTCTGGCAGCTGGAAACAGGCGGGAAATATTTTGTCGTGCGCAATGATTCGTCAATGATGGCGTTTTGCATCCCGGCGTGCGGCGTGGACGGGATTAAGGGATACCATGTCTATGCTGCCCATTCGGATTCGCCTGCATTCAAGATAAAAGAGTTTCCTGAGATAGAAAAGGAAGGGATGTACATCAGTGTGAACACGGAAAAATATGGCGGCATGATATTGTCCACATGGTTTGACAGGCCGCTTGTGATAGCGGGCAGGGTATGTGTGGAAAATGATGGAAAGCTTGAGACATATCCGGTTCAGCTAAAGGAAAATACGTGTATGATACCGAGTCTTGCCATCCACATGAACCGGGAGGCGAACAATGGCACGGCATTCAGCGCACAGAATGACATGATGCCGCTGCTTGGGATGACAGGAAACAGCAATGTGTCATCGAAAGGGATAATAAAAGCCATGCTTGCGGATGCATTGCGTAACATGACAGGCGGAAATTACCATGCAGACGACATCCTTTCCTATGATTTGTTTGTAGAAAACGGTGAAGAGGCAGTCCTGGCGGGTGCGGAAAACGAGTTTATCATGACGCCGCGCTATGATGACCTTGCCTGCGTGTTTGCCGGGTGCAAAGGCATCGTGGACGCAAAACCGGACAGCTACATTGACGTGCTTGCCATCTTTGACAATGAGGAAGTCGGAAGCCTTACGAGGCAGGGAGCAGACTCGACCTTTTTGCGCGACACGCTGGAAAATATAGCCGATGGGCTGGGGTGCAGCGCAAATATCCGCCGTACATGGATTGCAGACAGTTTTCTGCTCAGTGCGGACAATGCCCATGCATGTCATCCAAATCAGGGGGGAAAAGCGGATTTGACCAACAGGCCATATTTAAATAAAGGGGTTGTACTGAAATACCATGGTAGTCAGAAATACGCCACAGATGCTTACTCTGCGGCGTATGTGGGAAAATTGTGCAGACAGAATGACATTCCGCTGCAGACCTATGCAAACCATTCGGACATACCAGGCGGATCAACGCTTGGAAACCTTGCAATGGCACAGGTTTCCATGGCTGCGGCGGACGTCGGGCTGCCGCAGCTGTCCATGCATTCTGCCTGTGAGACGGCAGGGGCAAGGGATGTGGAATACCTCATACGGCTTGCAAAAGCTTTTTATAAGGAATAACCAAAGAATGGTTAAGGAAGTTCCTCCACAATGGCTTCCTGTTTATCTACTGTGTAGTTGTGGTAGGTTCGGCTATTTTGTTCTATTTCCCGTGTGCGGCGGTCGAACTCGGCATCGCCTTCGTGAAACGCAGTGATGGAGGTGATGTCGCCAAGACGGCTGCGCACGACTGTAATGTCAACATCACCCTCCTGCTGGGAATAGTACCGCCCAAGCATCTGGTCAGAATAGGTGCGGATGGTTTCGCCGTTGTAGAGCAGTACATCATTTTCAGTGTTCTTGCGTTCAAGTCCCCACCTGGCATATTCTGCAAAGAGCTCCTCGCGGTCCAGGCAAAGGGAGATGTCAAGTACAAATGCGCTTTTTTCCACATGAAACGCATCAGCAAGGGCAGACAGAATGTTATTTTCCAGTATATCAGGGTCGTTTGTAGTATCTTCGGCAAGAACATCAAAAATGATTGTGCTTGCCTTTTTTTCTGCATTTTCACCCAGGGAAATTCCTCTTGCCAGGGATGCGCGGACGCCCCAGCGGCTGGCATCGCTGGCGCAGAATGAAGACAGGTAGGTTTCGAAAGGCGCCTGTCCGCCGGTGGCAAACACGACCGAACCGCTTAGTACAAGACAGATGGAAAGTGCCAGCACAACGGCAGATGCTTTCCGGTAATGGACAATATTCTGGATGCGCTTTTCCACCTCTGTCTTGGAAAAGGCACTGTAGAGCAGTGCCGGACGGTTTCCGGTGATTGCCATGGCGAGCAGGCTGAGTGCATAATTTTTTCTGTCTTCTTCGCAGTACTGTCTTAGGACGGCCTCATCGCAGGCTGACTCCAAATCCGATGCAAGGCATTTTGCCATCATCCATACAAGCGGATTGTACCAGTGTGCGCAGAGCGTGATGAGCATTGCAAGTTTCATCCAGTTGTCCTTCCTGCGGATATGCATGGTCTCGTGGCACAGGATATGTCGGAGGAGTTCCGTGTTGGAAAAGTCCATCCGTGTCGGAAGGTAGATTCTTGGCGCAAGCAGGCCGCATACCAGCGGGGAGGCAATTTCATCATTGGTAAATACCAGGATGTGCCCCATGCCCGCATCGCGCAGGAGTGTGTTGATGGTCTCATTATGTTCAATCAGGAGTGAGGTCCTCAGGCGCTTTGCATATCTGTATTTTAGGAAGACCATGGTGCCGGCAGTGATGAACATGCCCGCATAGCCGGCAAGAAGCAGCCACTTGTATACACTGTCCGGGTGATAGGACGTATATGCAATTTCAAAAGCGGTACTATAGGAGACCTCTTCTGCAACCTGCGCGATATTGGGTATTCCTCCTTTTTCTGTCATGAATGCGGAACCAGGGGCGGGCGGGTCTTCTGAGACAGCGGTGACACTGTCCGTGGTAACAGCTTCAAAGGGCGACAGCATAAACCATTCGGGAACGCGCATACTCAGCGGGCTGCTCAGTGAAAACGGAATCAGCAGGCGCAGGATAATCCCGGCCCAGAGTACCGGAAACACAAACTTGGGCAGTCTGTTTTTCAATAGTACGCGCAACAGTAAAACAGCGAGAATCATAATGCTGCCATAAAATGCCATCAGGTAATAGGGCATATTCATTTGAAAATTCAACATCTCATTTTCCCTCCTTAATCATTTTGGCAAGCCGTGCGGCATCTTCCTCCGAAATTCCCTGATTTTTCAGGAATGAGGAGAAAAAAAGCTCGCTCGAACCGCCATACATCTTGTCGATAAGCTGCTCGGTTTCGCTCTGGGCAACTTCATCATGTGTCACGAGCGCAGTGCAGAGGAAGCCGGGTTCCTCGCGGGCAATGGCTCCCTTCTCAATGCATTTTTTGATGACCGTGTAGGTGGTGTTCTTGTTCCATCCGATGCGGTCGGAGAGCACATCCACAATCTCCTTTGCAGATTTTGGACCCTGCTCCCATAAAACTTCCATAATTTTTAGCTCGGAATCAAATAGCTTCATGTCGGGTACCTCCTTTATAATGAACATTATAGACTATCACGATAGTCTGATGCTAAAATCAGACTATCATAATAGTCTGAAAATGTCAAGAACAAAGTAAAATTGAGTAGGGAAGAGTCATCTTCCCTACTCGCGCGCCGGACGCGGGCAGCTTTAGCTGCATATTTCCTTTCCCGTCCGTGTGAATAAAAAAAAACTGTAAGCATTAAGCCTACAGGTTTTGTCTTGATAGCAGGGGCAGCAAGAATCGAACTCGCGTTGACGGTTTTGGAGACCGCTGTTCTACCGCTGAACTATGCCCCTCTAATCAGCGTTCCTTACAGTTTATGTAAATTTCTCACTGACGAATTATAGTGTACCATATACAGAAATAAAAAGCAAGTAAAAAATAAAATATTTTCTACTTCGCATTATTTTTATTTGCTGCTTTTTTGAGCTGGTACTGGACAACATATCTCTTTACAATTCTCTCTGTGTGCGTTGACACGATATACGTGATTTCATCAAGGTTCATGCCGGAATCAAATGCTTTCTGGATTGCAGTGTCAAGACCCGTTTCAGAAAGCTCTGCATCAAATGCTGAGGCAGCCTCATTCAGGGTTGAGCGGTCATCATTAAAAATACTCATGAAAATTCTCCTTTCAAAAATAGATACTGGGATACAACGATAGTAGTGTTCCAATAAGCTACATTATACCAAGTTCCTGCCCAGTAGTCAAATGTAATGTCAAACGCATTAATTCGTTGAAATCCCATTTGTGTCATGGTATACTATATGAAATACTTGTAGAATAGGCAGGGGGTGAATGGAGACTGCCTGCTGTCCGTTCTGCTGACATTGCAAATGAGCCTGGCTTCAAGAAGTTGAGTGTCTATAGATGCCATGTCAGTTTAGACAGATACCTGGAGCTCTTGAAAAGCAGGGGATATTTGTTGACTTGTTGAACGATAAGTAGGTATGCGATATGACAATGGCGCAGTTTTCGAGGGATGATATATTAATTTATCAGGGACGAGAAGAAGGCAGAGAAGAAGGACGTGAGGAAGGCGAAATCATAGGGGTAATACGAACCTGCCAAAAGCTGGGGATATCATTGGAGAATGCGAGACGGTATGTCATGGAGGAGTTCCGGAAAAACTGGGAAGAGACGGAAGAACTCATGAGAAGGTACTGGAAATGAGACGGACAACAGCCAGTCCAGGAGTAATGAATAAAAAAATCTTGAAAAGGGAGACATGGTACAATGGAGAAGAAAGACAGGCAGATGGAAAGGCAGGAAGTCATGCCGGTGAACAGGCGGGCGAAGGATACCTTTTTCAAGACGGTATATGCATCAGAGGAACGCAGGAGGAGGCTGGCGTCCTTCCTGCTGGGGGTAGAGGGGGAGCAGATAACCACGGCCAACGTGCGGCCGGTGCTGTTTGGAAACAAGGAGAACGACCTTGCCTTTGTCTGTGATTCGATTTTCTACTTCATGGCAGAAAGCCAGGCGACGGTATGCCCGAACATCTCATACCGGTTACTGGAGTACATCACGGCGGGGCTGCGCTCGACGGTAGACAGCGAGCCACTGCTGTACGGCAGGAAACGAGTGTATTTTCCGGTACCGAAGCTGTACCTGTTGCAGACCGGCCTGGAGAGGAACGCAGGGTGCCTGCCGGGGGAGGTGCAGTATGATGTCCGCCTGAGCGATTCCTATGTACCAGTGGACAAGAAATATGGGGAATCAGCAGCAGAACCGGATCTGGAGGCGGTGGTGCATGTGTATGATTTCCGGATGACGCTGGAGGAAATGCTGGCATATATAGAACAGGACACTGTACCAGGGCGTTTCGGGGCATATGCCGGTGATATGCGTGACTATGCCCTGACGGCAAATGGGATCACATATGTGCAGCGTGCAGGGAAGGATGAAAGGTATGTGCTGCCGGGGAATGCACCAACGGTTGCAGCCTATCTGGAGCTCCTGAAAAGCAGGGGGATATTTGTTGACTTGTTGAACGATAAGGAGGTATGCGATATGACAATGGCACAGTTTTCGAGGGATGACATATTAATTTATCAGGGACGAGAAGAAGGCAGAGAGGAAGGCAGAGAAGAGGGACGGGAAGAAGGAAGACAAGAAGGTAGAAAAGAAGGCAGAGAGGAAGGACGAGAGGAAGGCAGAGAGGAAGGACGAGAGGAAGGCGAAATCATAGGGGCAATACGGACTTATCAAAAACTTGGGGTATCATTGGAGGATGCGAGACGGTATGTCATGGAGGAGTTCCAGAAGAGCATGGGGGAGACGGAGGAACTCATGGGAAAGTACTGGAAATGAGATGGGCAACAGTCAGTCTGGCTGGATCATAAAAGTCTGGATAATACAAGAGGACGCTAGAGCGTGTTTGAAAAATCATTCCTATCATCTGCACGCTCCGCTTTGCGTGATACTTGTGCCCAATTCAGGTTACATAGCCCGCAATGCGCCCTTCATTTGGCACAAATCTCCCACAAATTGTGACGCACATATGGCAGAAAGCATTTTTCAAATACGCTCTAGAAGAAAAGCTGCTTTATATTAAACGATATATTGTTCCAGAATATTTTGGGACATACGCAGGAGAGATGAGGAACTATGCCCTGATAGCAAATGGAATTATGTATGCGTAGCAAATATGGAAGAATAAAAAATATATGCTGTCAGAGAAAGTATCAACTGTTACAATGTATCTGGAGCTTTTAAAAGCTGTGGGATTTTGTAGATTTATTGAATGATAAGGGGGAAGGTATTGTCTTGAAAGAACAAGGAGTTAGCAATCTGCCTTTTATGCTGGATTTAAGAGCGATTATCGAACAAAAAGATGTTGCTTTAGAGAGGGTGTTTAAAGGGCGGATAAAAGGTCGTTTTCTGATAGATATAAAAGATCAGATTATGAAGGACTTTGGATTGAAAAGTCTTTTGAAATACTATGATTTCCAATGGTCAGATGAGAGGATGATTATGGGAATAGGGGAGGCGGCGGAATATGATATCTGTAGGATGATAGTGGGAGTACATAGGGCACATTCTATTTTTCTTTCGGGTGATGAAATACGAAAAACGAAAGAAGCAGGAGATATAGGAAGCAGCTTGTTTTGGAAACGATAGAGAAAATCAGGCTTCGTTCTTATGGTAGTGTATATTTCAGGAAAAATACACTGTTTCAAGGAGAGGAATTCCTATATTATCCATTGCCATATGAACTTTTTGTGACGCTACTTAAAATGGGTAAAATGTTGATGGATGGGCAAAACATTCATTGTGGGCAATTATATTATGGTGTAATATATAATGGGCTTTCGGTCTTGTCTTTATTGGAGGGCAATCTGTTGGGGACGGCATATCCATTCTGCAGGGGAGCGATTGAAATGTATGTCAAACTCTTAATACTGAATATTCGGTCGGAATATTATGATTTGTATGAAAGGTTTAGGATGTTTGAAGTTGAATGTTCATGCACTAAGTCATATTCTGAGGAATTTAGCGTATTGTTTGAAAAACGTGATCGCAAAGATTTAAAAGCTAGGGCAGATTATCTTCATTTTGGCTGGGTAGATTTTATTGATGGATATCATGAGACGGTGAAGAAGTTTCCATATTCTATTTATGGAATTATTGCTTTCCTTAAAAATAGAAACAACAATGGAATTTTAGGGTTAGAGCGGCTTGAACTTTTTTATAAATCATGCCATGCATACACCCATGGCAGCATACAAGTAGCAAATTATCCGGTATTGCATTATTTTGAAATTTCAATAATGCTTTATTTTATTGCTCGGGAAACATTTTTATTGCTGTGCAATGAAAAGAAAGTAGATACCATGATTGAAGGAATGGATATTATTTCTATGCTTGATAGAGATTTTAATGTTTTATATGAGCAGTATGAAATTCGTTCTACTGATAAGTTTGAAAAATATTATAACTACACCTCATAAGGAGAGAACAGTAAGTTATACTAAATTATGTTAATACAAAAAATAAATAAGAAAAGATAGAAATGTGAATGTATAAACAATGAGGAATCTAATTAGTCTGAATTACATTGGAAAGGAAGTATATGCTGAAGTAGGATATATTCATATTAAAGAATACGATAGGTATTAGTGAGTTCTTTGATTTTATCTTGATTTCTTGACAAAGTTCCATTACAACTGTTTTAGGGAAGAATTATGAGATGCTGAGATGATATCTAAAATGAATACGATACGATTATTTTATTGAGAGAATTAGTACAGCATATATATTCTTTTTCTGGAAATTCAGCCTACAAAGTTTTACAGACATAGACTGTTTTATCAATGAGAAAAGCCAGAAAAAGATAATTACTCATCATTTTCTGGCTTGTTAGAGAGGCTACCGCTTCCTAAATTATCATTCATTAAAACGGTGCCTCTTTATATAAATTTTAAAATATTATGGTGTTGCTGTTGCACGTCCTAATGCTTTGGCTATATCTGCATCAGTTACGGTTACTCCATCTGTACTAAATTCAATAGTGCAATCTTTTTTGAAAGTTTTGCTTTTTACCGAAACATTTGTTGTATTAATACCAGCGTCCTTGATCGCTGTCTCAATATCTGCACCATCTGAAAAATCTAATTTTCCAGTTGAAGCAACAATTTTCATCTTCCCAGTAACTACACTATGATCTGGATCTGAAGAATAAATTTCTACCGCAGATATGCAAGCGTCAATCTGGTCAGCGTCAGCAGACACCCTTGACTTCTCAACATACTTCAGGTACTGCGGTGCCAGCACACCAATCAGCACTGCCATGATGGCGATTACGATGATTAACTCCACGAGGGAGAAACCTTTGTTATCGAGTTTCTTTTCCTTTAAATTGTTCATTGGACTCACTAATCCTTTCCTCTTTTAATCCATGGTTAAAATGTATTTTGAAAGCGCATGATAAATATTAAATATATGTAGTCCAATGGCTAACATTGATTTTCACTTTATAAAAGAAAAAGCCAGAAAGGAACATTTCCTTTCTGACTTTTTGAGTATTAAGTATTATTTCCTGATTAAAGTGCCTTTTATCAGTCAACAGATGCATATTGTTTGGGAACAGTTGCTGATTGGAGTGCATATGTAGACTATTAATTGTTTTCCAGCTTTTTTAATTACGGAGCTGGATCTATAGTTACTACCAAATCTCCTGTAGCATCAATATCAATTTTGGCAGTTGCTCCACTTTTTGTAAGAGTTTTTGACGTAAGCTTAATATCAGCAGGCTTTATAGTTTTTGTCACTTCGGTATTTAATTCTGCCCATCCTATAGAATCAGAAGCTGAATTAAAAGTAGTAAAATCAATAACGGTTGTTGCTGTTGTTGGCATATTGGTATAAACATCTTCGTTAGAAGAAATAGCAACTTCAATGGCATTCTTTACATTATCAATCATAGTTGCATCTGTCTGATATCTTGATTTCTCAACGTACCTCAAATACTGCGGTGCCAGCACACCAATCAATACTGCCATAATGGCAATAACGATGATTAACTCCACAAGGGAGAAACCTTTGTTGTCAAGTTTCTTTTCTCTCAATTCATTTAATTTGTTCATTGGACTCACTAATCCTTTCCTCTTAAAAATTTCATGTTTAAGTCTTTCCATACCACAGCCTTTATTGGCTGTAGCATCTTCACGCCTTAATCATGGTGTTGGGTTAATAAAGTTACGTTTTATATCTTATTCGCCTTGCTTTGCCATGCACATGTATATACAGCTATGCCATATATTTTATGGATTCCGCATTATGGCATCCCTGTCCTGTAAGCATACCTATAACTAAAGACTGATTTTCACATAAACAGTATATACCTGCATGACATTGCGCGACGGATAATTCATATGTACTGCCAAACGCGTTAAATGCACACGCTTTTGTTTTGCATACATATATTATACTTAATGGGCGTTTAAGAAACGGCTTCCGGATTGTACAATATCACTCCGCAATACAGACCATACAAATTGAAAAATCCAGTCTGTTATTCCAGCTATTGTCACAACTGTTACGAGAACATATAATGAAAGATGGACATTGGTTCTGGCACATGATATTGTATTCTTTTATTTGTACTATATATGCAATTTGTTGCTAATTTGTCGCTAACCGAAATTTATCAACTTGTAATACCAAAATTTATTATTTGGCATTTCTGCCTGAATACATAAGATAAAAATTTTTAGGAGGTTCTTATATGGCTCTTATTTCCTGCCCCGAATGTGAACATTCAATTTCTGACAAGGCATATTCCTGCCCCTCATGTGGATATCCCATGAACGTTGTATCCAGTAAAACATTTCCGGCACGTAGTGTGCGGAAACGCCACAAGCTTCCAAATGGTTTTGGAAGCATAAAACATTTGTCGGGCAGGCGTTCCCGACCATGGGCGGCATACCCGCCGGTAACTAAATTCTCATTAAACGGTTCCCCTGTCCTTGACCCTGCCATAGGATATTTCAAAATATATGATGATGCATATCAGGCACTGATGCTATACAACAATGCTCCAGACAATATCAAAAAATCAAATATATCTTTTTCTGAACTATGTACTGTCATACTGTCAAGCTACAACTGTTCTACGTCAGCCAAATATACCAATATAACTTTTTCAGAGCTGTATCAGCAGTATTTTGAAAACAAGTACAATCAATCGAAAAGGAAATTATCAGCATCTGCCAAGTATTCTGCGCAGGCTGCTTTTCATAATTGTTGGAAACTGCATGACAGGAAGTTTGCGGATTTAAAGAAAAATGACTTACAGAACGTAGTTGACACATGCCCCTTGAAACATTCCAGCCTCGAACTGATTGTCTCTCTTTTCAGGGGAATGTATGCTTATGCCATACAGAATGATATCGTAGAAAAAGATTATTCGCAGTATGTCACCATAAACATACCTGATGATGATGAAAGTGGTGTTCCTTTTTCATCAGATGCACTGGATGTACTTTGGAAAAACAGTGATAAGGAAAATGTCAGTATTATTCTTCTGATGATTTACACAGGTTTCCGCATTGCTGCTTACAAGACAATATATTATAATGAAGCGGAACAGTATTTTCAGGGCGGAATAAAGACCCTTGCCAGCAAAAACAGGATTGTTCCTTTACATCCCGCAATACAGCCTTTTGCAAAGGATTTTTCCATGAAATATATCTCAGGAAGCGAAGCTTTTGTGGTCAGCAAATTCCGAAAAGATTTTTATAAGACACTCGGCTCCCTTGGATTGTCAACATCATCATCAGGAACAAAGCACACGCCTCATGACTGCCGCCATACGTTTTCCTGGTTATGTGACAAATACGGAGTTGATGACCTGTCGAAACATCTTCTGATGGGGCATTCCCTTGGAAGTGATGTTGAAAAATCGGTGTATGGACACAGAACCTTCGAGGAACTGAAAATTGAAATTGAAAAAATAACAGTACCTGATTCCAGATAAACGAACGATCCTGTCGCCAATTTGTCGCTAACCATTTTTGATTATTTTTGTAATACATTTAGAAACAGCTAGAAAAAAGGTTGAAAAATGTTTGATTTTAATGAAAAATACGTCAAAAAGCCGTCTCATGGAAGAAAAAAACGATTTAGGTACTAAATATTTGTAAAAATATTAGTAAAAATATTGCATTTTAAACGCCCATTATGTATAATATTATATAGAAAAGCGTAAATGACTGCAACAGGAGAGGTTATGCACTATGTTATCAGTGTGTATTTTGGATGTTTGTACATGAAATAGATGGGGCAGTCAGCGATACATATGAATTATCCGCTGCGTGGTGTTATGTATATACCTGTTTTATAGGAAGACCGGAGTCGCGGCTGTGAAGTGTAACTGGATAAAAACTGGAAGGATTGTTCTGGTAAGTTTATATCACAGAGCAAATACATATCAGTTAGGGAACAACAGTTTTGAGACACGGACATGCATATAGGAGAGGGATGCCGTGTGTATATGCAACTTTGCTGTATGACAGGATGCATACGGTACAGTTGTGTATACACACGCATGGCGAAACAAGGCGAATAAGATAAAAAATGTAACTTTATTAACCTAGCATTGTGGTTGAGAGAGGGGATACTGCGCAATAACAATATAGTAGTATAAGAAAACTTAACCATGGATTAAAAGAGGAAAGGATTAGTGAGTCCAATGAACAATTTAAAGGAAAAGAAACTCGATAACAAAGGTTTCTCCCTCGTGGAGTTAATCATCGTAATCGCCATCATGGCAGTACTGATTGGTGTGCTGGCACCGCAGTACCTGAAGTATGTTGAGAAGTCAAGGCAGTCAGCAGACCTTGATACCATTGATTCAATGGTTAATGCAGTTACAATTTATTCTGCAGATCCCGCTAATAGCATTGTAAGCGATCACCTTAAATGTGCATCTGGTACTGTATCTGCGGATCCTCAGGTAAGAGCAGCTTTGACTGATGCAGGTGTTGCATCAACACTTCCTAAAATGAAGAGCAAAGCTTATCAGGATTGGGATATTGAATTCAGCGAAACAGGTATGACATTTACAGGTACTAATGGTGCGGCATTAAAGGCGGCAATGGGATATTAGGTCTGGATGTGGCATGAAGTCAAGATAGCTTTATGCTTGCGAAGATACTGTTTTTAATCACAATAAAACTGTTTAGAATTTTATTGAGTTTACCTGATGTATGTGTCTTTTATATTAAAAAAGTAGTTCAGCCTGACAAAAATCCGAAAAGAAAGGAATTTTCTTTTCGGATTTTTGTCGAATTCGGTTTTATGAAAAGATATAGTCTCATAGCTGAAAAGGGAAATGCTGCGAAGACGATTATGTAATAAGACGCAAAAAGAGAATGAAACTGTAATATATTGATTGTAATGCTGTATCTTTGCTGGGAAATGGGAGTGTTTAGTATGAAGAAGTATGTTAGATATTATGCATTGGGAAGCCATGTTTTTTCAGATTTAGTGTTGTTATTTAGTGTACTTCTTATGCCATACCTCGCAGACTTTTATTTATTAGAGCCAGATACGACATTTGGAGATTTTTATTTTCAATATATAGATAACAGATTCTATATATTTGAGATTGTCATTATTTCACTGACAGTAATTGCGATATTATGCATTACAGGCAGGGTCGGCATATCAATTTTGCTTACAAGTATACCCATGATGCTCCTTGCCTACGCTGGCAGCATCAAGTTTGCGGCACGCAATGAACTTTTTCGGCTTGATGACTTGAAGCTTACTGAGGCGGCAGGAATGGCAGTTAATTTTTTGGACTTTAGGTTTTCCTCCGTGCAAATCAGGGTGATTGTAGTCGTAGGATTGTTTTGCCTTTGTGGATTTCTGGCAGATATTTTTTGCAGGAAGTTTGCAGTGCCTGTAAAAGAATCGCGACAGATTCCAAAGGTTTTCAGGGTATTGATGAGTGGTGCGTGCATTAGTATCATATTTATATATGGGCATTTTTTTATGCATTCCACTCAAAATGCAATGGCATTGGCGGGCAGTCAGATAACGAATGAGGGATACGACAGATTTGTTCTCTATAATTTCCTTAAAAATGAGAAAAATATTGATATTACAACCGATGACATAGAAAGAAGCTATGTCTATTTTCGGGAAAAGGCGGGGAATGAAAAGCCACAGGATGCCAATGGGGGACAGGAGCCTACGGTTATTGTCATTATGAATGAGTCATGGTGGAATACCGACAATATTGTCAGCAGCGGGATATCATTTTCAACAGACCCCATGGAGCCTTACCATGAGCTTGCACAAAAATGCTCATCGGGGTATCTCTCGTCAAATATATTTGGCGGAGGGACGGTCAGCTCGGAGACAGAATTTCTGACAGGGATAAACACAAAATATCTGCTGTCAGATGTCGGTGTTTATGCACAGATACGGGAACATAAGATGCCATCACTTGTGGATTACTTTCATGCGCTGGATTACCATACGACTGCGATTCATCCATATTATGGCTTCTTTTACAGCAGGGACAAGACGTATTCCCTTATGGGGTTTGACAAGGTGATATTTGAGGACAGCATGGATTATACGGATATATATACGAGGTATATTTCGGACGCGAGTCTTGCCAGCCAGATTATTAAAGAATACGAGGATGACAGCAATGGCACGGATAAAAAGAAGTTTATTTTTGCTGTCTCCATAGCGAATCATGACAGGTCGTTGAACTATAAAATAGATGCGGTCAAAGACTATGATTATCCGATTAAGGTGACAGTTGAGAATGCGGCTTTGTCAGATGCGGATTACGGCGATTTTGTAAATACAATAAATGGCATTTATCTGGCAAATAAGGCGTTTGGACAGCTGGTGGACTATTTTGAGGAGGAGAAGACCCCGGTAGTCGTGGTGATGTATGGAGACCATATCCCATTTTTTGTAGGGAGTGTTCTGGAAGCCATGGGACTAAACGGAAGTGATTTTGATACGCAGAAACGCCAGTATTCCGTGCCGGCGCTGATGTGGAGCAATTTCAATGATGACAGGGTTGCTTTTTCAGGAGAAAATATCAGTTATCTGTCACAGATAATACTGGAATACGCCGGACTGCCTGAAACAGACATGACACAAATCATCCGCAGTGAAAAAGAAATGTTCAGGGCGGATGTCAGAAGATTTGTTGAGGATGCGCAAGGGCGGCAAATTAAAACCTATCAAAATGAACAACTGGAAATGGTTCGCCATATAAACGTAATTGACTATGATATTTTGTTTGGCAGCAGTGCATACAGGGATAATATCTGGCTGCCGCATGGAAAAGGGAAGTAAACCTGACAAAAACGACTGAACTGTGGCTCGTGTGCTTTCAGTCAGTCTTTTTGTCAGAAGATTCCTGTAATTTTAGGATTTCAGCCTGGAGTTGCTCAATAATAAAATCCTTCTGAGCAAGTGCGGCTTTGTGCTGGTTCTGGATGGCGCGCATAATCCGCAGTCCATCCTCGCGTGCTTCACGCCAGTAGCGTACAGCCTCGTCCTGATTGATGTTATACATGGTTTCACAGATCTGTTCAAGAATATCATCGTTGTGAGCGATCATCTTTAATTACCTCCGGTAATTTTTCCTCCCGGGTTTTTGCTTTGAAAAGACGAGCCCATAAATTAATCCAGAACCCGCGTATCACAAAAATAATTATACTGGTGAAAGAATGTGCAGGCAAGGTGCTGTTTTTTACATTTCACAGAAAATGCGTTGCACAATTGCTATGATTTGCATTGGCTTCGCTGTCCGGCAGGCGCAATATCCAGCCTGGCAATGCGGGCTTTTGTTTGAGAAATCTGCATGTCTAATTCGGCAATTAATGCATCTTTCTTTGCAATTTTTGTATTGGATTCGGTGATAAGCATGTCTTTTTCCGCGGACAGCATGTCCTTTTCGCTGATTAGGATGTCCAGTTCGGCGAAAAGTGCGTCAAACTCGGCGATTTGAGCATCCTTTTCGGCAATGTGCGTGTCAAACTCGGCGATTAATGTGTTGAGCCGTACAATTTCAGTCCTGTAGCAGGCAAGTTTTTCCTCGGTATGCTTTTCACGCGCTGTCAGCTCTGCTTTCCGGGTGAGAAGCTCCCGGATGGTTTCCGGAGACTGGATTTCCGGGAAGGCATATTCGCGATTCCTGACAGGCTGGCTGTTTATGGTATTGTTATCCATGTTTATGTTTTCCTTTCATAAATAAGTTTTAGTTTGCTGATAAAACCATTATATCCGATATTAATCTTTTTGTCATTGGACGCGTAGTCCAATGACAAAAAGGTAAGACAACCAAATATTAGAAATGATTGAAAAACAAGCCAAAGTAGTGTAAAATGAGTTCTAGGCAGCATGGGGATAAATGATTCCCCTGGCAGAGGAGGAAGGAATGCAGGGTACAAGAGACAGCAAGGGATTCAGCCTGATAGAGCTGGTGGTGGTGGCTGCGGTGATGGCAGTCCTCATCGGAATCGTGGCTCCGGAGTTTTACAGGTATGTGGAAAAAAGCAAACGTTCCGTTGACCTGGAGCAGGCGCGCACGATGGCGGAGGTTTATGATATCATAAAAGCTACGGAGGACATCGCGCTGGTAAGCGGGTATGACTGTATTGAAACATGGAATGTGGATCAGGCGGCAATGTATGACTATGATACATATGCATCCAGCAGTGTGATGATGTACAGGGTGTTTGCACAGATGGGGGGCGTGCCTGTTTCCAGGACGAATAAGGATTATTTTTTTACGGTAATATATAATGGAAACGGGATTCGGGCAATCTATCTGGACGAACTGCCCCTGGATATGAAAACAAAGCTTTATCCGGATGATGGTTCGTTTTATAAAAACGGTTTTGTAAGATAACCGTCTGGAATCTGAAAACTTGTCTGACCGGACTGGTCATGGATGAAAATACCAAAAAATAGACAAAATATCTGTGAAGTTCTTGCAAATTGTCATATATAGGTGTAAAATTTATAGTATAAATTCACAGTACATATTAGGACGGAGAGGATACAGTTTATGTTTTATACAATAGTTATTGCAATCATCATATTCCTTTATGGAGTGATTATCGGCAGTTTTCTGAACGTATGTATCTACCGTCTGCCGAAAAAGGAAAACATCGTGACGACAAGAAGCCACTGCATGAGCTGTGGATATCAGTTAAAATGGTACGATTTGATTCCCTTGTTCAGCTGGCTGGCGCTGCGGGGCAGGTGTTGTAAATGCAAGGCAAAGATATCTGTCCAGTATCCGGTTGTCGAAGCACTGAACGGGGTGTTGTACCTGATTGTATTTTTGTGCTGCGGAGTGAGTATTGAGGCCTTGCTCTACTGCCTGATGGCGAGTGCACTGCTGGCACTGAGTGTCATTGATTTCAGGACTTTTGAAATCCCAGTGGGGTTTAATGTATTTATAGCAGTGTTGGGGCTGGTGCGTGTGCTCACGGATTTATCAAACTGGAGTGAGTATGCAATCGGCTTTTTTGTGGTAAGCGTGCCGCTTTACATAATATATTTCGTGACAAAGGGCAGGGGCATTGGCGGAGGTGACATCAAGCTGATGGCGGCAAGTGGTCTTCTGCTGGGCTGGAAGTGCAATATCCTTGCATTCCTGCTTGGCTGTATCATTGGTTCGGTTATCCATATACTGCGTATGCGCCTGACTAAGGCGGATCATGTACTTGCCATGGGACCGTACCTTTCTGTTGGTATATATGTCTGTGCCCTTTGGGGAACCGGTCTGCTGGACTGGTATTTATCGTTTTATGGATGATGGGATAGGCTTCATCCGATACGCAATGGCAATATTTGAAAGATATACTGGCGGTCGAAAAGAATGACCGCTCAGTATAAGGTGATGCGCACAACCGCATAAGGAAATATGCCGCTTTGCGGCTGCGGTTGGCGCGATACTCACGGCAGATTTCATCTGCCGTGAGTATAATGCAGAGAGAGAGGATGAAAACAAAATGGCAAAAAAAATGCTAAGCATTGAAGTGGGCTGTTCTGCGACCAAAATCGTAGAAATGGACTATCAGTCCAAGAAACCGAAGGTATACAGGTGTGTTGACGTAAAGACGCCGGAGGGGGCTGTCAGGGACGGCTACCTGAACCCGGAGAAGATGGAAGTCCTGAAGGATGCAGTGAAAGAGGCATTAAAGACAAACAAAATCAGGACAAAAAGGGTTCTTTTTACAGTTTTTTCCGGAAAAATCATTACGCGTGAGATTGTGCTTCCGGGTGTAAAGACGCACCAGATTAATGCGATTATTGAGTCGAATGTCACGGAATATTTTCCAATTGAGCTTAGCGATTACAAAATAACCCATATGCATATTTCAACTTTCAGGGAGGGTGAAAATGTAGGAAAACACAAAGTCCTTGTCATTGCGGCAGAAAAAGTTCTGATTGAGGGTTACGAAAAGCTGGCTGAACAGCTTGGGCTGAACATTGTCGATATAGATTATGCAGGAAACAGTGTATTTCAGGCGACAAAGCAGAGTGCAGGCGCCGAGGCAATTATGGCAGTCAAGGTCGAGGGGGAGAACGCCCTCGTCACGATTATCCGGCAGGGCACCATGGTGATGCAGCGTACCGTGAATTACAATATCGGATATCAGGACGATGAGCCGGTATCGATGGACGATGCGGCAAGGGTGCTTGTGGGAACCGTCCTGCGAGTGATTGATTTCTATGTATCGAATAATGAGGACAACCGCATTGAGCAGATATATATCATGGGGGACGGCTCGAAGGAATCAATGATTCTTGACATGATGGTGGAACAGACACAGCTTCCATGCCGGGTGCTTGACACTGTCAGGGGGACTGCCATCGGCAAAAAGGCGGAATTTGTGCCGCTAAATGTATTCGCGGCAGCCATCGGAGCCGGAATCAGCAGCGTTGGATTTGATGCGGACAAGGAAAAGGAACGGCATGAGACGAATTATGTGTCGGCATCTGTGCTGATGATACTGTTTTTTATCGTCATGATCGGAGCGCTGCTTTCCTTTGCGTTGATACCGTATAATTCAGCGTTGATGGAACAAAAGGATTTGGAGAAGAAACAGCAGCAGTATGAACCTGCCCGCGTCGTTCATGACCAGTATCTGGGAATGAAACAGCTTCTGAGCAAAGTCAGATATGGGCATGTGCTGACAGAGCGCAGTAATGACAGCATACTTGACTTCCTGTCCGAGCTGGAGGATAAAATGCCTGCGGACGTGGAATTTACGGAGTTTGTGTCAGATGATGAGCAGTGTGTGATTACGATGCGTGTTGCGGACAAGGAGACGGCGGCAGGTGTTATTGAAATATTCCGGGATTTTGAGTCATTGCTGAGTGTCACGGTGGAGAGCATTACGGAAGAAAAAGACGGAGACGGCAAGGATATATCAGAAGAAGATGGGAGTTCAACGATTTATTTTACCATTAACTGTGTATATGTGGTCACAGAATACGAGGATCCCGCCTTGGCAGCTACGGAAGTATCTGATGAAAGTGCGGCAGCTGCGGAGAGTGTTGAATAAGGGGGGCGTCATGAGCGAGAAAAAGGTAAAGTTAGAGAAAACCAAGGAGAAAAAGGTTAAGGAAAAAAAAGTTAAAGAAAAGAAAAACGGTCTGGATGTCAAGAAACTGAAAAATTATTTTAATAAAAATACTTTTTTGGGGATTACCCTTGTGGGAATGGTAGTGCTTGTCCTGGTATACGTGTTTGTGTTTCTTGATTATCAGGAAAAAACGACTGAGGTACAGGCAGCCAACGACGAACTGTCAAAGTCGCTGAAAGAGCTTGAGGAATACTTTAACAATATGGAGAAATACCAGGCAGAGATTAGTGAGTACAAGATGGCTATCAGTGACATCATGTCGGAGTATCCTGCAGACGCAAGGGAAGAGGACATCATTATGCTTGCTGTACAGATGCAGGAAAAAAATGCGATTACGTATGAAAGCATCAGCATGGATGAGAGCGAGATGCTGTATTATATACCGGCAGACGAGATTGCGGCGGCGGACATTGAAGGGTTTACGGATGAGCTTGTATTTGTGAAGAAAACAGGTACCTACCTGAATACGACAAACTATGATAACCTGAAAGGGTGTATTGCACAGATTTATGACTCTGACAATAGAATTGGCATAGAGGAGATATTGTATTCAAAAAATGAGTCAGACGGCACGCTGGATGGGAATATTGTTCTTTCTTTCTATAGTGCAAAGGGAACCGGAAAGGAGTATGAGGCGCCCGATATAGCCAAATACTTAAGTGGTACGGATGATCTGTTCCGGACAGATAAGGTTGCTGCAAGTGGTTATGAGCCGGAAGGCGATGGTGAAGGTGATGAAAATGCTGATGAAACAGGCGAAGGTCAGGACGAGCAGGAAACTCGGTAAGCGAATCTGCGGCAGAAGGTTGAATAACGGCGGGATGTCACTGGTGGAGGTTGTCGTTGCCATGACAATCTTTGCGGTTGTCACGGTTCCGGTGCTCCATGCGCTTACCACTTCTGCATATTATAATCAGAAGGCAAGGAAGCGTCAGAATGTGACGGCGCTTGCCGAGAGCGTGATGGAGAATTTCAAGGGCTATTCTCTTGACAGCCTTGAAAATGAGGTTTTCACGGGGGTTGCTGGGGCAAAGAAACTCGGGCTTGAAATATCCAACGATAGTGATATCAGTTATACATATGCGGATTCGACGAAAAGGGATTCTGCAATCACTTTTCAGATACAAAATGTAAAGAGTGAGAAAGCGAATTATAATATTGAAATTAACGCAGAGCCGTCCGTTAAGGAAGAAATTTTTGAGATTGACAATGTGTCGACGGACAGGGATGCCATATTTGAGTTTGAGACGTCTTATGACCATAATACGTATGACAGGGTCAAGGGCAATTTTTTGTCCAAAGCCGCGGCGATAGATGGCATGATAATGGGAGACAATAAGCGGGATGAAAATGGCGACCTTTATACGGTCGCTTCACTGGATAAGGATAAGCTTAAGATTCAGAAGCGGGAATTTATATATAAGATTGTGCAGGAGGGCGAAGATTATGTCGTGAAAGTATCGGGTGCATATATTTACCAGATGCAGAAACATAAATGCTATGAGCAGTATGTGCCGCCTGTTACGCCGCCTGCACCGCTGCCACCTACAGATGACGAGGAAGGTACCATACCAACTGACCCGGACTCTTCCGAGCCTGTGGCTGGCGAATGGGTGGAAGCTGACGAAGACCAGTGGTTTCAGAGCTATGTGCATTATATGGATTTGATGGATCCGACAGGAGCGCATGATGGCTATGATAACATTGGTGAAGTAGGAATGCAGAATATTCCAATATATGATTCGTCACATGATGACAAGGATGACGATATTATTAACGGAATGTCGGAAAAAGAGATATACAGGGGCAAGAACTTAAAGCGTGTCTTGATTTATTTTTATCCGGGCTATAAAGGTACTGATGGGTATGACAGTAATTACAGGGATGTAATAAAAATAGACAACAGGACTTCACAGCAGTTCGACTGTTATCTGATAAAACAGAGAAATCCGGATTTGACAGAGACGAAGCTTACGCTGAGTGAGCAGGCATATAAACCGATTGTAGGATGCAAAGGCACAAAAGTGCGTCTGTTCCATAATCTTGACGAAAACTTAGGCAGGAGAACCGGAACGGCATCAAGCGACATCAAGGCTGCAGAATTTGAATCTGTTGAAAATTATACAGAGGCAGATGAATTTAAAAAGAGAAAAGTTATGACTTACAAGCTTACTCTTGCAGTGAAGGACAGTTCCAATAATGTCCTGACAGAGTTAAAAGGAACGATGTATGAGAAATACAGGGAATACTAATCTGCTGAAGTGAGGTGTAGTATGATAGGTGATATTAAGAAAATGATACGCAGGCGGCTGAAATGGTTTTCACTGGATAATAGTGGCTCGGCACTGGTATCCGTTGTGGTAGTGGCAGTGTTCCTTTCCGTGATAGCAACGACGATTGTTTATATTTCAGGAAAAAATTTTCAGATTAAGGCAAACGACTATCAGAATAAAAATACCTTTTATAAGGCAGAAATGGCGCTTGATGAATTTAAGGGCGCACTTGCAGCCGATGTGTCAGAGGCATTTAAATTTGCGTACAAAGAAGTCATGCCTGACTTTGCATATCTGGACAATGGGGATGACCGAAATGAAAAGTTTAAGGAATATTATTTCGACTACCTGTATTATAAATGGACAGGGGCTACAAAACATGAAACTGACATTCCGGGGGATGTCACGACGCATGTTAATGTAAGAGGTGAATCCATCTATGAGACGGTGGCAAATTTCACGTCGGGGCTTCCGAATTTTAGCACATATTTTATAAAGGAGGATGAGCTGGCATCCGGTGACGAAAAGATGTGTGTGGCATGGGACACGAATAAGCCGGGAAGGTTTATCATAAAGAATGTCCGTGTGTGGTGCACGGAGAACGGATATTCCTCCTATATCTGTACAGATATTGCGATGGATTCGCCGGCATACTATATGGGAATTACGACACCACCAGCAGGAGGAACGCCAGCCGAGGATATGAACAAGGACAAACTGTACATGGGTGACTATATCCTGTACATGAACTGGCATAAATATTAATCTGGAAAGGAAGGGAGGAGGGATAAAACATTGAAATATCGGACAGGAAATGAGGGAATGTCCCTTGTCGAGCTTATCGTGGTAGTGGCGATATTGGCGCTTTTTACAGGGGGCATTACCTACAGCATGAACTGGGCGAGCGGCAAGGCGGCGGAGGAATGTGCGCAAAAGCTTGCCTACAGCCTGCAGCAGGCAAGGACTATGGCAATGGGGAAGAACAGTATAACCATTACCGTTAAGAGAGACGCGGAGGGATTTATTGTTACTGAGACAACAATTGTTTCCAACACGGACAGCACACCCACTACAGAGACAAAAACTTCCAGGGTTGGGAAAAAAACTGTGACAGTGAAGTTTAGTGATGGTTCATCAGAGAGCGAACTTGGTATGGGGGGAGTGAAACTTGTGTTTGACAGGGCGAGTGGTGCGTTAAAGACATTAAATGACGCCGAGGCAGGTGCGACAGCACCTTTGTTTACGATATCGAAAGGAAATACCCTGCGCAAAGTGGAGATTGTACCTATCACGGGCAGAATTTCTGTAGGCAGATAGCATCAGCTATCTTTTTCAGTATTTGAAAGGAAATTAATATGAAAGCATTAGCAAAAAAAGTAAAGGGACGGATGCCGCTTGGTGCATATGGCGCGGGAAACAAGGGACTTACACTTGTTGAGGTCATTTGTGCGGTTGCGATTTTTGCAGTGATAGCAGCCACGATAGGCGGCGTGCTTGTATTCAGTGCGAAAAGTTATCATAGAGGAAGTACGGAGTCCGAAGTACAGCAGGAGGCTCAGTTTGCTGCAAACAGGATCAGCGGCATTATACAGAATGCCACCGAGGTGGAATATGACAGCAGCAAGCTGACCATGAAGCAGGGAAATCTGGTTCATGAGGTCTTGCTTGTGGATACGGATTTGAAGTATAAGGAAATTGAAAAGGATGATTCCGGAGCGGTTGTCTCAGAAGGCAGTTTACAGACGCTTGCCGGAAACATTAAGGAATTTAGCGCGGATGTGAGTGAATTTGATAAAGCGCGCACTGTTATCCTTGATATGACAGTTGCAAAAAATGACAAGGAATATCCCGTGCGCTATACCATGAACGCGAGAAACGAGGAAATTACTGTGTCGACAAGCGCACTTCCTCCAACCGCATCCATTCATGTTGATGATAACAACCTGATTCTTGTCCCAGGTGAGTCCTATACGGTTGGCGTAAGCGTCAGAGGTACTGACAGGCCTTTTGAGGCTTCGGGTTCAGCGGGGATATCAGTTTCCAAAACGGCAAGCAGTTTTACGGTTACCGTGGATAATGATAACAGAAACAGCAATGCAATGGTAACCCTCTCTGTCAAAGATGAAGCTGGAACAGAGCTGTGCAGCAAAATGGTTAATGTCGACATCCGCAGCGTGAGCAGTGTGAGGTTACAGAAAAGTCAGGATACAGCGAACAAGGAATATACATTTTATGCAGATGTGGACTGTTTGAATCCTGACAAGATAGTAGGTGGGTCAAATGAGAGCAATTATAAGAATCCGTTCATGGTGGAGTGGACAGGTAAATTGTTTGTATGCAGCAGCACACCAGGTAATTTTGACACGGAGATAGGGAGTTTTTCAATTTTAGACGAAGACGATGGAACAGGGAAAAATAAGCTTTTTTGTAGCAATGCGGATGTGGCGAAGTACATATGTATAGATGATAGTTATCCGGCGTATGCGAGCCGTGAAGAAGAAAAATCATTGAAACGTCCATATCTTAAGATAAAGCTGACAGAAGATTTTGATTCCAATACAAAACTTGTGGTGCGTGCGACCGCGAAGCATCCGATGGGGCATAATAAGGCATCAAGCCCATATGGGGATGCAAGCTGTTTTGACGAAAAGGAGATTACGGTAGCCAGGCTTAGGGGAACCAAGATTCTGATGATTCCGGGACAGACCTATACGTTGAACGGGGTGCGTGTGGCGAACCCTGAATGCTCTGTTTTTATAGGGGATACAGAGGTTGCAAACCCGGCTGATGCGGGCGTCATACCAGTCTTTGAGGCAGATAATAAGCTAAAGATTACATTGACGGAAAAAGCAAAAGGTGACAGCAGTGGTATCATTACATTAAAGGTTCATTCCCAGGGAAGTACGGCGACCCAGTTACCGGTGGATATATATGTAAGAAGGGTAAATCCGGTAAATAATCAGTCCGGCATACGAAAAGGAACCCTCAGGCTTGACTATCAGCTCATGACAGGCGAAGGGAAATCCGTAAACGGTGAGTGGGGTACTGGTGCAGAGTATCAGTTTAAGACAAGAATCAATGGTACAAACCTGTACTTCAATGATACCGGGGGATTCATCAACGTAGAGACGGAGGAGCAGTATAAGCAGTATAATCCGTTTGCGGTTCAGTTTAGCTGGGTACTTTTGGAAGAGAAAACCGAGAATGGCATAAAAGTAAAAAAACCCATAGAAGGAACAGCAGGCAGCGCGGTGGTGACAGAGTATAAATTCGGGGCAAAAGATATTTCTGTTGGGGTAGAGCCGGAAAGCACAACAGGTTCACAACAGAATGAATATTTTGCCATAAACAGTTTTGCACTGAACAGGGAGTCACCGGCAGTAAACATCATTACAAGGAAAGCGTTTGCAAGCAACTGGGAACTCGAAGTCACGGCAAGGGCGCTCCACCCGAATGAGGATGGGACAAAGGGCAGAAATAAATACAACTACATTTATACGGAAGCGTCTGATAAATTTATTGAAGGTTCATACACCCTGAAACGTAAGACGATGATTGTGGTGGCGGATCCTACTCAGGGTGCGTCCATGGTATCGACCAAAAAAGAGAATAACACAGACCACACATATGAATTATGTATACCTGTCCAGGTCGGGGCAGGGATTGGCAGCCTGAATGGCAGGATTATCGGCAGCAGCCTGAAATCAGGCAATACAAAGCTCCTTGCGGATCTGACGGAAATGCCGGCATCGTCATCCGGGGGAACGGCATATATATTCCTTGCAATTGACCGCGATGAAAGAGGCGGCGGAACGTATAAGGAAATAGAGGATGGCAAGACGGTTGAGCGCCAGTGTGCAGAGGGAGAGCTCAGGCTGGTACTTGAGGAAGTGGGAGCCAGTGCACCCAATGCAGTGATTTCGCAGACAGATATTACAATATATCTGCGCAGGGTCGAAGAAGTTAAAATAGCGGATGTTACCGAACCAGAGGGAGGAACTGCTGATTTGCAGATTAACTTCCTTGACAAGATTAAGCGTGGACGTGATTTTGCCTTTTATGACCAGGAGAACGGAATGACAAATGACAAGGGCGACAGGGAGCAGGCGGCAGTGCGGGAGGCTGCACAGAAATTTGGATTTAGTGACGGCATGCGCCACTGGGTATACCGCACGCAGGAAATTACGGAAACAGATAACGGTGCGGTCAAATATGGGAACTGGACACCATATATCAAGACACAGGACAATGATGCAAACAATAAGAGACTTATGGAGTCTGAGACGAACTCCTTGAAAGCAGATAAGCGTTATAAGCTGGAACTGTCATTGTTTGTCTTTGATGAAAACTCAAAAACATTTTACTGGCCGCATGATGAGTCCATTCTCAAGGAGGGTACCTTTAAGGGCTGGAATAAAGGCGGTTCAGGATGGGATCAGAAAACGCCGGGATTTGATTCCAAAACGCTCAGGAGTTCCTATGGAACGGTTTACAATATTGGGCAGGCATGTATGGTCTTCAAGGAATCAAACGGCGCGCCCAGCAAGAGCATTGGTTCGTTGGAAAATCCCAAGGTGATGAAGCCTGGCGATACCTATCAGGTTGCCCTGGACGGTTATGGAATATATTTCCCGCATGACAAGCAGTTTTGCCAGGTGCGTGTACAGAAACGTTCCGGTGCAGGGTGGACGAAACCTGCCAATCCAGGCAACGACGGATGGAATATAGGTGGCAGCAAGGATACATTCCAGCTGAATGGAATTCCGGAATCCGCGAATGGCCTGTACAGATTCTGCTATGATATGGTAAATTCTGATTTAAACCATTGGAATGGCAACCCGCTTCAACCGGACTATACAAGGACTAATAGCGAGACATTCCCGCTGTATGGTTCAAAGGGGACGGCAGGATACATTTACATCAGAGTCGATGGTACAGCAGGAGATACAGGTGAAACAGGAAGCTCAGATGCGTCATATGATTACATTAGTATGGGCAATCCGGACAATTCGGCAGTACTGTTTGAACTGAGTGGCGGTGTGACAAGTGGATGCGGCACAGACTGGGAGAAATATTTTAAGCAGCAGACGGATGTAGACCCGAATAACACGAACAACATTATTCCTGTAAGATGGGATAGAAAAGGTGACAATGCCTTTGTGGGTTACAGGAACCCATATGCGCTGAAGTGGGAGCTGTCCCACGACGGCGGCAAGACATGGATTCCGCTTGACCCGCAAAATGAAGCCTTCAAGAAAGACGCATTTGTCAAGGAATACATTGATGCCTTAAAGATTGCGTCACCGTCAGATAAGGACGTAGAGAACTTATATACGGAAGGCACCCTGAAGCTTGGATTAAGGAAGAAACTTCCCAGAGGTACAAAGATAAAGCTGGTATCCGCACATAGTGCGGGAAATAACCGTGGCGGCATGGAATACTATGGGAATGGCTCTTCTGAGATTGTGTATGACATTTATACTGTTGAAGGCAGCAGAAAAAATCTGGCCGACTTTGGCTTTGAGAGATACAATGAGATTAACTATGTTCTTCCTGGGTATGAGAAAATACCTAACTTTATGAGTTCAGATACACATTGGTCACAAAACCAGACATTTTATCGTTACAGAGAAGTTGGTGGAACATGGAGTCAATATTGGCGGGTAGATACAGGTCAGTATGATACAGCATATATTACAGGCGGTAAAATGGGTAGGGTGTTCCATGCGGATAAAGAATATGAGATTGATTGTGTGAATGTAACATACAATGTAAATGAAAAGAAAATCTATTGGCCTTTGGATGAGCGTTTGCTACAAAATGGTACTGGTTGGAAAGAGGCAGGCTTTACTTTTGCAGATTGGGATTATGAAAAGTGTTTGACGGCTGAACAGAAGATGTTTGAATGCTACCAGGAATATTATGTTCCAACGACAGAGATGTATATTAAACCATATCCGGATAGTGAAAGATGGCAGACCGATATACGGCAGACAATTCCTGAACGTGCCCAGTCGGCCGGTACTGAAACGAGTCCCATTAAAGTGGATGGCAATAGCAATGGTGATTCGAGAAAATGGTTTTCTGTAAATATGGATCCGTCTGCATTCTGCCTGCATGCGCATCAGGGGGCGTTTGACTTGATTATAGAAAAGAAAAATGCTGCTGGTGCATGGGAGAGGATTGCAGATCAGACTGAAAATGGAATGCAAAGCACAGAACATTGGAAAGCTACGGCAAATAATCCAGAGATTACAGCGGGATACGCATATGGTGCTAAGGGAGCATATAGACTTAAATCATTTATTAATGGCATTCAATGGGTAAAACCAAGCGGTAATATGTTTGAACCAGACTATATTAATGATGGCAATGTAGAAAAGATGGACTTATATGATGAAGCTACAGGTAAGGGAATGATCTATATTGAGTTCGAGTGATTAACTGCATTACTGAATTGAATTAGTTTGAAAAAAATATATTGTCAATAAAAGAAGTTCGCAGATGCGAACTTCTTTTATTGATATTTACTCGCTGTAGTCATTTGCGTTACCATAAATATTAGTTCAGTTTTGGCTTCCTGTTACAAGCATCAAGGCATGCAAAACCGTTTCACAATGGCTTAATACATTTCAATCACTGTGCTCTATTGCACAGACTTTGCAGTCAGTGCAATTCCTGAGCTGTTTCAGTATTTCTGACATTTTTAATACCCAAGCTGCCAAAGGAACTAAGAAAAAACAGCAGTGATGTGGAATTGTGGGCAAAATTTATCAATGCAGAAAGGGAGGAGGAGTTTGACATGCTGGCAAAACAAAATCGATATATTGAGAGCGCTTATAAAAAGTTACAGATTATCAGCCAGGATAAGGAAAAGCGGCTGGAATACGAAGCCCGTGAAAAGGCGATAAGGGATTATAACCAGTCCATGTATGAAGCGGAACAGCGCGGCATTGAAATTGGAGAACAGCGCGGCATTGAAACAGGCATAAAAAATATGGCGAAAACTTATCAGAAGTTTGTTGTCGTTTTTCAGTTCTTCAAGCTGTTTTTCCTTATTATACGATTTACTCAGGAATTTGGCAATAAAAGAAAAATCGGACTGGAATTGTTCAGCCTGTCTTTCCGATAGTTTTGCAAGACGTATCAGATTCAGCCGGTAGTTCTGAATATATTTACTGACAGTATTGTTTTCGGGGAGACAGATTTCATTTGTCGTGAGTATATTTGTCACAGGGCGCTTGAAGAACGCCCTGTATTTTTTAAAATAGCTTACGTCCCCGGTTCCGATATCCTTGACACGCCCACAAATACTTCTGAGATTTTATACCATGTAGGATAGTCTACGATTCCCGACGCGGGCAAACCAAAGATGCGCTGGAATGTGCGGACAGCGTTGGCAGTGGCATTTCCGTAAATGCCATCCTCGACGATACGCGGTATGGCAGGATAGTTCTGCGCTATGCGGTTTAACTGCTGCTGCATCTGCAGGACTTTCTGACCGGAGGAACCGACAGTAAGGTCATATCCGGGCCATGATGAGGGAACGCCGGAGATGTAGGAGGTGGAGTTGATGTACATGTCATTCCCATAATAATAACGGATGATTTCTATCGGTGTATACCCCTGGTCGCCAAGGTACTTGCTGCCCCACTGGGAGAGTCCCTCACACGTGACGCGGTTTCCGTCGCAGTACGAGGTAAAAATCGGCTGCCGCACCCCTGGACGTGACAGATAGTTAGAAAATACACTGTCCACAATGCGGCTCACATTCTGGTAAATATTTCTGCCATAAATCCATTTCTGGTCATAGGCAGTGGAGGACGTGATGGTAAAATTGTAGCCCTGATTCCGGTACCATTCCGTATACACGCGGTTCAGCGTGAAGGACATGATTACCAACGTATTTGCATAAATTGTATTTTCCGGCCATGTGGCATAAATTTCAGAGGATACAACGTTTTTGATATAGTCCGTGTAGCGCACATAGTAGTTGGGGGCGGAAGCATCCTGCGGAACGCCGTCGTGCACAATGACATACTCCGGTATGACGACACGGCTCAGGACGATTTCACCGCTTTCATCCATCGGTTTGATTTCATCCTCGGGTATCTTGGGAGGATATTCGCCATAGAGCGTGTGGTCGGGTATGACAATATCTTCTTCGGTTTCGCCTGGGGGTTCCACTTCGATTGGATTCATGGTAACCGGCTGGATTGCCGTGACATCCGGAAGTATTTCGGTTCCGGATATATTGACCGGTTCATAGCCTGGCGCCGTGACGGATATATTGTATTCCGAGTAGGGCTGCACATCACTGATTTGTGTGCTGTAGGAAAGATTGGGCGCAGGAAGCGATATTGTGGCAGTAAGACCGGAATCGTCGGTTGTGAGGGTCTGCACTACAGAGTTAGGCTCACCGGAATAGGATATTGTGATGGTTGCATTATCTATAGGGATAAGACCCAGCGATGATGTTACGCTTATAGTTAAATCTCCGGAATAGGCCGGGGTTTCGGCTTTTATAATATCAGACATAAAAATCCCCTGCATATGTTTTTAATAATATATGCAGGGGAAACGGATGTGTTACGAACAATGCTATTTTTTATATCCGGCTCTTTTCCGCAGTGTCGGGTCAAGTATTTTCTTGCGGATGCGGAGGTTTTCAGGTGTTACCTCAAGAAGCTCATCCGTGTCGATAAAATCAAGTGCCTGCTCAAGGCTCAGGATTTTTGGCGGTGTCAGGCGCAGCGCCTCGTCCGCACTGGAGGAACGCGTGTTGGTGAGCTGTTTTTTCTTGCATACATTGAGCTCGATATCCTCGCCCTTTCCGTTCTGTCCGACCACCATGCCGGAGTAAACCTTTTCGCCAGGACCGATAAACAAGGTGCCGCGTTCCTGTGCGTTGTAGAGACCGTAGGTGATAGCCTCGCCTGCCTCAAACGCGATGAGGGAGCCCTGCTTGCGGTACTGGATGTCGCCCTTGTAGGGGCCATATCCGTCGAATATCGTATTCAGGATGCCATTGCCCTTGGTGTCTGTCATAAACTCGCCGCGGTAGCCAATCAGCCCGCGTGAGGGGATTGTGAACTCGAGACGCGCATATCCGCCGCTCGCCTTGCCCATGTTTTGCAGCTCGCCCTTGCGCTGGCTAAGTTTTTCGATAACCGTACCGGAAAATTCTTCCGGGACATCAATATATGCAAGCTCCATCGGCTCGAGTCGTTTGCCGTTTTCATCTGTCCGGTAAAGGACTTCAGCCTTGCTGACAGCAAACTCGTAGCCCTCGCGGCGCATGTTTTCTATCAATACGGAGAGATGGAGCTCACCGCGCCCGGACACCTTGAAGGAGTCGGCGCTTTCCGTCTCCTCGACGCGCAGGGAGACATCCGTGTTCAGCTCGCGGAACAGCCTGTCGCGCAGATGGCGGCTGGTCACATATTTTCCCTCCTGGCCTGCAAGCGGTGAATCGTTCACGATAAACTGCATGGCGATGGTAGGCTCGCTGATTTTCTGGAAAGGAATCGGTACGACATTGTTGACAGCACAGAGCGTGTCACCGATGTGGATGTCCGAGATGCCGGAAATGGCAACAATCGAACCGATGCCGGCTTCCTTTACCTCGACCTTGTTCAGCCCGTCAAATTCATATAGCTTGCTGACCTTCACCTTGGTCTGCTTGTCCGGCTCATGATGGTTGCAGATGACAACCTCCTGGTTTACCTTAATATTGCCGTTGTCAACCTTTCCGACACCGATGCGCCCTACATATTCATTGTAGTCAATCGTGCTGATAAGAACCTGTGTACCAGCGTCAGGGTCTCCCTCGGGAGCGGGAATATAGTCAAGGATTGTCTCAAACAACGGCGTCATGTCAACGCCTGCCGCGTCCTCTTCCAGGGAAGCGATGCCTGTTTTGGCGGATGCGTATACAAAAGGGCAGTCAAGCTGGGAATCGTCGGCGTCAAGCTCCAGGAACAGCTCCAGAACCTCGTCGACAACCTCGCCGGCACGCGCCTCGGGACGGTCAATCTTGTTGATGCACACGATGACGGGAAGCTTGAGCTCCAGTGCCTTCTTCAGTACGAATTTTGTCTGTGGCATTGCGCCCTCAAACGCATCGACAACAAGGATGACACCATTTACCATTTTCAGGACACGCTCTACCTCGCCGCCAAAGTCGGCATGTCCCGGCGTGTCAATAATATTTATCTTGGTGCCTTTATACATAACGGCTGTATTTTTTGACAAAATAGTGATGCCGCGTTCGCGCTCAATGTCATTGGAGTCCATGACGCGCTCGGCAACCTCCTGGTTTTCACGGAATACGCCGCTCTGTTTGAGCAGCTCGTCCACAAGGGTTGTTTTGCCATGGTCTACATGGGCAATAATGGCTACGTTTCGAACATCTTCTCTTTTCTGTATCATAGTAATCCTCCATTATAATAACAGGTGAAATTGTCATGCTTTGTATGAAAACTTTTTTCAAAACTTATATAGTATATCACTTGTTAGTACTTTTTGCAATGTCCTGGAAAAATTTGTTTATATCAATGGTAACAGTTTGTTATCAAAGAAAATATCTACGGCATTTCACAAATTACAGCTTGTTTATGCGCAGTTTGTTGTCGAATTATGTCATAAAAAACAGAAAAAGTTGAAAAATTATGGAATATTGCGATAATTCGGACTTTATTTACTGTATAAAGTGGCATATGATTTAATTACAAGAACGAAGGGAGAATGGAAAAATGCAAGAAACATTAAAGACAAAAAACGGGTATCATGAGCAGGTGATTGAAAACAATCAGGTAACGGTTATGGGTGAAATCGTAAGTGAGTTCTCATTCAGCCATGAAATTTTTGGCGAGGGCTTCTATATGGTTGACATTCAGGTGGCAAGACTGTCTGAGTCCATGGATATTATACCAGTAATGGTATCTGAGAGGCTGCTTGATGTGAATGAGGATTACAGTGGCATGATGGTGGTGGTGAACGGACAGTTCCGCTCCTATAACAGACACGAGGAACACAAGAACAAACTCGTATTGTCTGTATTTGCGAGGGAAATTGAGTTTGTGGATGAAATCAGTGAGAATATCAAGACAAACCAGATATTCCTTGACGGTTTTGTGTGCAAGGAGCCTGTGTACAGAAAAACTCCGCTTGGCAGGGAAATTGCCGACCTGCTGCTAGCAGTAAACCGTCCGTATGGCAAATCAGATTACATTCCCTGCATCTGCTGGGGAAGAAATGCCCGCTATGCGTCCAATTTTGAAGTGGGGGAGCGCTGTCTGGTGTGGGGGCGTATACAGTCAAGGGAGTACATGAAAAAGCTGTCTGAGGATGAGCTGGAAAAGCGGATTGCCTATGAGGTTTCAGTCAGCAAGCTTGAGCTTCCGGATGACGAGGAGGAAGCGTAGAACGACACAATTCTTGTTTAATTTCTTAATAAAATATTAAATAAAGTTGCAAAATCCTGTCCGTTGTGCTATCATGTTTGAAGTTAGGGATTGTAGAACAGTTCCTTGATAGGAAAGGGCATAAGGTATAGATACATGGAAAAGGGATTCATTCAGGTATACAGTGGCGAGGGACACGGTAAATCTGCGGCTGCACTTGGAAGGGCCATACAGATGGCAGGTACAGGCAGGGATGTCGTAATCATCAATTTCCTGAAAGGCAACCAGAGTGAAGAACTCCTCAAGCGCCTGGAGCCGGAAATCAAAATTTTCCGTTTTGAAAAAAGCGAGGAAGAGTTTGCACAGCTGTCTGACGAACGCAAGCAGGAGGAAATTCACAACATCAGAAATGGTCTCAATTTCGCGAAAAAGGTTCTCATGACCGGCGAATGCGGCCTGCTGATTCTGGACGAGGTGCTTGGGCTGATTGACAACGGCATTATAACGATTGAGGACTTGAGCCATATTCTGGAGGCAAGGAGTGAGGATGTAGGCATTATCCTGACAGGCATAAGGCTTAATGACAGTGTATGCCAGCTTGCTGATGAGATTTTCAAGATAGAGGCAGTCAACTATAAAATATATTGACGAACATCGGGGGAGCCGTCCAGGCTCCCTTGATTTTGCCCGATTTAACGGTTGACAGACGGTTGAATCAGATATATAATGAAGTAACATAAAGGAAGAAATAGGTAGAGGTTGCGTTTTTTATCAGTACTCTTTGTCAGGTGTCAGGCGCCGTTTATGGGAGAGGAAAGGAAGGAACGCCGAAAGCACAGAGCCGCCTGGGGCTTTTTGCTTGGGCATACGGTTAAGAGCCGTATGACTGTCATCAACGGATGGAGTGCTATCATTTTAAATTGAAACCGGATCCGGCAGAGTGCCGGGGATTGGATTTTGCAAGGATATGATGCCGGCCGTCTATTAGCTAGATGACTGGTTTTTTCTTTTGATGTGTGGACGAAATGAAATTTATATTTAAAGGAGGACAATATTATGTCTATATTCACAGGAGCAGGTGTCGCGATTGTCACACCGATGAAACCAGACGGGGAAGTAAATTATGAGGCATTCGCAAAGCTCATCGAGTTCCAGGTAGCCAACCATACAGATGCAATTATTGTCTGTGGAACGACAGGCGAGGCATCCACGCTTACACATGAGGAACATCTTGAGTGTATCCGGTTCTGTGTGGAGAAGGTGAATAAAAGAATACCTGTTATTGCCGGAACAGGCTCCAACTGTACGGATACCGCGATTTATCTCTCAAAGGAGGCTGAGAAGGCTGGTGCGGATGGGCTCCTGGTAGTTACGCCATATTATAATAAAGCGACGCAGAAGGGCTTGAAGGAGCATTTCAGGCTGATTGGGGAGTCGGTCAGCATCCCGATTATCCTGTATAACATTCCTGGCCGAACAGGCGGGGTGAACCTGCTTCCGGAGACCATCGTATCACTGTGCGAGGAAGTGCCGAGCATCGTGGGGGTAAAGGATGCGACGGACAATTTTATCCAGTATGCAAAACTGATGGCGCTTGCAAAGGGAAAGGTGGATGTCTATTCCGGAAATGACAACCAGATTGTACCGTTCCTGTCGCTGGGCGCAAAGGGTGTCATTTCCGTCCTGTCAAATATCGCGCCACAGCAGACACATGACATCTGCGCAAAGTATTTTGCGGGGGAGACTGCGGAGAGCGCCAGACTGCAGCTCGAGGCGATAGACCTGATTACAGCGCTGTTTAGTGAGGTAAACCCGATACCGGTCAAGAAGGCAATGAATCTGATGGGACTTGAGGCAGGCACCCTGAGGAGACCTCTCACAGAGATGGAGGAGGCAAATGCCGTAAAACTGGAAAAGGCGATGCGGGAGTACGGTATTTTGTGATGCACGTGGACGCGGAAAGGAAATGACAAAAATGACAAAGGTAATAATACACGGTTGTAATGGGAAAATGGGGCAGATGATAACCAGAATTATCGAGGCAGATCCCGAGATTGAGGTGGCAGCTGGGGTTGATGCATCCGACCATATCAAAAATACGTATCCGGTGTTCAGGAGCATAGCCGAGTGTGACGTCATGGCGGATGCGGTGATTGATTTCTGCGTTGCGCCGGCGGTGGACGGACTCCTTGATTTCTGTGTGGAAAAGCAGATTCCTTGCGTTCTGTGTACAACAGGTCTTTCGGAGGTACAGCTTGCGCATATGGAGGAGGCTGCCAAAAAGGTCGCAGTGCTTAAGTCGGCAAATATGTCGCTCGGCGTGAACATGCTTTTAAAGATACTCAAGGAGGCGGCGGCAGTTCTGGTTCCTGCGGGGTTTGATATTGAGATTGTGGAGAAACATCATAATCTGAAAGTAGATGCCCCGAGCGGTACGGCGCTTGCGCTTGCCGACAGTATCAATGAGGAATTTGAGAATGCATATGAATACATTTATGACAGAAGCCAGGTAAGGGCGAAGCGGACAGGTAAGGAAATTGGTATCAGCGCGGTGCGGGGCGGCACGATTGTAGGCGACCATGACATTATTTTTGCGGGTGAGGACGAGGTGGTTACGTTTTCACACAGGGCTTATTCCAAGGCACTATTTGCAAAGGGAGCTGTCCAGGCTGCGAAGTTCCTCAAGGGAAAACCGGCTGGTAAGTATGACATGAAAGAAGTGGTGGGGGCTTAGATGGAATTCAGACCATGTATAGACATCCATAACGGACAGGTGAAGCAGATTGTTGGTGGTTCCCTTGTGGATAAGGATGACCATGCCGAGGAAAATTTCGTTGCAGAAAGGGACGCGGGGTACTATGCACGGCTTTACAGGGACAACGGAATCCGGGGAGGACATATTATCCTGCTGAATCCGGTGTCCAGCCCATATTATGAAGCGACTAAGGCACAGGCACTCAAGGCGCTCGGTGCCTATCCGGGTGGACTTCATGTAGGCGGGGGTGTAAATGACAGCAATGCCCTGGAATATCTTGATGCAGGCGCCTCGCATGTCATTGTGACTTCTTATGTGTTTCAGGATGGGCATGTCAATATGGCACATCTGAAGAAGATTAGCCGGATGGTAGGAAAGGATCATCTGGTTCTGGATCTCAGCTGCCGCATGCGGGATGGGGATTATTATATCGTGACGGACAGGTGGCAGAAATTTACGGATGAAAAAGTGAATGATGTGACACTTGACCTGTTTATGGAATATTGCGACGAGTTCCTGATTCATGCCGTGGATGTCGAGGGAAAGAACCATGGAATAGAAGAAGGGCTTGTCAGGCGTCTTGGTGCATGGTGCAGCGGGGCGGATAAAATAGCCGTCACTTATGCGGGCGGCGTGCACAGTTACGAGGACATCGAACTGCTGGGAGCGCTTGGCAGTGGAAAAATCAATGTGACAATAGGGAGCGCGCTTGATATCTTCGGCGGGACGCTTGCCTTTGAAAAGATTATAGGGGAAATGAAAAAGGGGCTGTTCTGACAGCCCCTTTTTCATTTGTGCATTATTGTGACAGAAAACCTGTTTTCTTCCATTGGTTGATGACTTCCTCACATGCGTCAGGATCCATGTCTGCGACTGCCTCGCATAGTCTGGTGTACAGTTCGCGGCATTCCTCGTCAAAACTGTAGCCATCAAGGGTATGGATGGCATCGTCCATCTTGTCGATATCCAGGTCGTCAATTGCCTGTGTCAGCTCATCAAATGCGTCTGTCAGTACTGACGGCGTGACGGGAGGCTTTTCTTCCAAATCGCGTTTTTCAGGGAAGAACGAGCTTAAAATTTCGTGGTAATGTGCATATAGGGAAAGCAGGTTATCCGTGTTCTGGAGAATCATGTCAATGTCATTGGCATTTCCGGCGGCTTCCAATGCGGCAGCCCTGTCGGAGAGGTCATCTGCCCCAATCTGCCTGGATGCGCTCTTGAGGGCATGGACTTCCACTGTGTAGTCGTGCCATTTTTTGCTGTCCATGTAGGTCTGTATCAGCTTGAGCTTTTTGGGGATTGCATGGTAGTAATCGGCAAGCACAGTCATAAATAATTCCTCGCTGCCAAGCAGCTTCAGTGCTCCTTTGATGTTTAGTTCCGGAATATCAGGCAGTACGACAGTCTTTTTGGCGGGCATCTGGACTGATGTACCGGAATGTTTATTGATTTTGTCTTTGGGCAGCCAGTGGCGTATGGCATTTATGAGCATACGAACCTCGATTGGCTTTGCAACAAAGTCGTTCATACCTTCCTTGATAAACATTTTTTTGACATCCCCGATGACGTTGGCAGTGAGCGCTATAATGGGTACATCATTGTACTCGGAGTGGAAACGCCGGATAATGCGTGTTGTCTCGACTCCGTCAATTTCCGGCATCATATGATCCATCAGGATGAGGTCGTACATGGTCTCGGATATTTTGCTGATTGCCTGGTTGCCGCTGAGTGCTGTGTCAATCTGCATGTTAAGCGGCTCGAGAAGCCCCTGCGCCACAGTCAGGTTGATGGAGTTATCATCCACGATGAGGATTTTCGCCGTCTCGGCGGTAAAATCATAATATTCATCGGTAGACTCGCTGTCATACTGGCTGATTGTCTCATGGTTGTATATGCTGGCAAGTGACAGGACGGATAATGGTTTGTGGACAACCAGCACATTCTTCGGGTCATAGTTGACAGATACATCGTATGGGGCGATAACGACTGTGTTGAGCTGGGGGTGGTCATGCATAAAGTCCTGGATATCCTGGTCAAAGTCTATGTAGGGAATGAACAGGTAGGTATCATTTAATGTGTCAATGTTTTCATTCAGGAATGACAGGATATCCGTACCCTTCAGGTCGGTATATTCGATGCCAAGCTTATGCATGTCCCGCTTGAGCTGTATATTGGCGTATGTATTGTTGAGAAAACCTGCCGCATGGGTCGGGGAGTTCTCAGACAGCGATATGGATGGTTCTGCTTCCACGATTATCTGGGGAACGGAAAAGGAAAAGGTGGAACCCTCCCCGTAGACACTTTCCACGGTGATATCGCCGTTCATAAGTGTTATAAGCCGTTTGCTGATGGCAAGTCCCAGGCCAGTGCCTTCGATATTGCGGTTCCGTTTGCTGTCCACCTGCTGGAATGACTTGAAGAGTTTACCCAAATCCTCCGGCTTAATGCCTATTCCGGTGTCCGACACAGAAAACAGCAGGTTTACCGTGTCCTCGGAGACTGTCTCAAAATCGTATTTCAGGCAGATTTGGCCTACCCTGGTAAATTTGGCGGCATTGTTTGCCAGGTTGGTGATAACCTGCTTGAGACGAACCACGTCGCCGCGGAGCACCTTGGGGATATTCGGGTTGATATCGAGCACAAATTCCACATCGTCTTTGTCAATACGCGTACTGACAATGGTTGCGACATCGTTAATCAGGGATGCCGGTTCGTAGTCGTCAGCAACGATGTCCATTTTGCCTGATTCAATTTTGGAGAAGTCAAGGATGTCATTGATGATGGTGAGCAGCGATTTTCCTGCAGCCTTAATCTGGTTGATGTAATTTTTGGCGGCAGGAGTCATCTCCTCGCGCAGCGCCATCTCTGCAAGGCCAATCACGGCGTTCATGGGCGTGCGCAGCTCATGGCTTGTGTTCGCCAGGAAGTCCGACTTCATGTTTGCGGCCTTTTCGATTTCAATATTTGCCTCCTTCATGATGAATCTGTGGTAGGCAATGCTTGACAGGGCGCTTGTGAGTGTGTAAAGGAACAGCGCAGCATTGTCAAGCTTGGTTTTGTCAATGACAGGCACGCTCATGACAGACTGCAGGTAATTAATTAAATCTATGCCGATTTCTGCTGCAACCTGCATGATTCGGGTGATGTCAGGCGGGGAGGTGAGCACCTGCCCGCCGACAAAACAGCCGACCATTTTTTCGCCTGCCATGATGGGGGCGGCGAAATCCATGAGTCCTGCATGGCAGTAATATGTAACAGAGGAGCCGACTTTCAGGGCAAGCTCGGCGCCATGCTTGTCGCACTGCTGGCAGCGCAGGCAGCCAATCGGTGAGTTCCGTGTATATTTGCTGCAAAAGTCAGTGAAATTTGTCCCTTTTGTGACAGGAACACCCTCGGCATCGGTGATGATGGCGGCAAAGCCCGTCATCTTGGAAAAGGAGTCCTGTAGGTGCTGGAGCATTTCCACGTCAAAAAGGTCGGTGAGGGTTATTTCATTATTCATATGCACGCCTCCAATCCTGTCCTTAATCAATCAACTCGCGAATTTTGGCAAGCAGGGATTCCCTGTCAACAGGTTTCAGCAGATAGCCCTGTGGCTTCAGTGCAAGTGCGTTCTTGATTTTTTCCGTGTCATTGATTCCCGTGAGGAATACGACGGGAATGGATGCAAGGTAAGGGTCTTTGCGGAGCTCCTCAAGGACGGCAGGTCCGTTCATGTCCGGCATTTCATAATCCAGAAGAATCAGGCTGACTTCCTTGGTTTTGAGGAAACGTAGTGCAATTTTTCCGCTGATGGCAGTGGCGACCTCATACCTGGAATCCAGATAGCCCTTGATTGTTTTGTGAATGATGGTGGCATCGTCCACGACAAGGATACGGGGACGGTCAGGCGATTCGGCCTGTCTGCCGGCAAAGCCTTTTTCCGGTTCTTTTTCGACGTTTTCGATGATGGCATCAAGCTGTGCGAGCGTGTCAAAGGCATTGCTGGCATTGGTGTCCAGTGCAGTGGAAAGCGCCGAGTCTGCCTCCGAAGACACACGTGCCTGGTACTCCCGGATGAACCTTACTATCGTGTCTTCCATATCGGGTGTGGACATGGGAAGCCGGATGGACAACTCAGGGATACAGTTTGGAATCTTGGATGCGTATTCCAGACTTGCGGCGTCGCCGATTGCACCAAACGGAATGTCGTTCTTGCCGAGCACGTTGTGAAAGCTTGCGATTGTCACAAGGTCATCCCGCGTCTCGGACCGCATGCAAAAAATAAAAATATCCGGTTTAAAATATTTGACATGGTTTTTTAGGTCGTCATAGATAACGGATGATGTCATACATTCAAATGCAGCATCCATTTGAAGAAAAAAATTGCTGATGAGTTTTCTGCTGTTTCCTGCCAGCAGAACCTTATATGTTGTCATTCCAATATCCTCCTGTTGCAATATGTAAATAAATACCCGGTTAAAAAATTTACAAATTCATTTTAACATATATGGAGGAAATAATAAATAATAAAATGGTAAGTTGTGATGATGGTGAGAGGATGAAATTTTCTTGTGAATTGAAAGCTCCTACCGTATAATAAGATTAAATATCTGTTATATATTACAGTGAATGAAACAAAGGAGTGGAACCAATGAAATTTAAGGGCATTCAAAAAAGGGAAGAGGGAAAATTTATCACGCGCTATGATGTCGCGTACCAGACGGTGGACAACAGGGAAAAAATTTATGAGATTATCAGCCGCAACCGGCAGCTTGACTCGATAGAGGCGCTCAATGGCAGCAGACCGGATTCGGTTGTGGTTATTGCGACTGACGAGGGCGGGGAAAGGCTGCTGGTCAACAGGGAATTTCGCCTGGCGGTCGGCGACTGGGTCTATAATTTTCCGGCAGGGCTGATTGATGCGGGGGAGGAGCCTGTTGAGAGTGCAAAGCGCGAGTTATGGGAGGAAACAGGGCTTGAGCTGTATGAGGTGGATGATTTTATTGGTCCAAGCTACAGCGCAGTAGGGTTTAGCAATGAGATTAACGTCTGTGTGGTCGGAAAGGCGCGGGGAGCGTTCCGGCATAGCACCTCCACTGTGGAGGAAATTGAGCCGAACTGGTACACAAAGACCCAGCTGCGGGCGATGCTGCAGACAGAGCGGTTTGCGGCGCGGACGCAGGCGTACTGCTATTTGTGGAGCAGGATGTGAGCCGACAGAAGGAATGGACAACTGTACATATTAAAAATGTAAAAACTGACACTTTTCACGGTATCAGTTTTTGCGTATGATAGACACAGCGTTACAATTCACACCCATGCCAGTTTTTATCAGCTTATAAGTTACTGAGGTGTGAATTATAACAGATTTTGCATGCAAAATGCTATAGTGCAAGCATTTTGGCGCATGATTCCTGCTACCTTGGCGTGGGTGTGAAAAGTAACGGCACAGCAACAATTTGCGGACTTTGCACTTGTTGTAAACGATTGTTGCGATATATTGTTTTGGAGGAGAAGAAGATGGACAATGAGAGATATGAACTAAACAAGGAACTGGCACAGATGTTAAAGGGCGGTGTCATTATGGATGTGACGACGCCTGAGCAGGCGCGTGTTGCGGAGGAGGCAGGCGCGTGTGCGGTTATGGCGCTTGAGAGGATACCGGCAGATATCAGGGCGGCGGGCGGGGTCTCGCGCATGAGCGACCCCGGGATGATAAAGGGTATCCAGGAAGCCGTCTCCATTCCGGTGATGGCAAAATGCCGTATCGGACATTTCGCGGAGGCGCAGATACTTGAGGCGATAGAGATTGACTACATTGACGAGAGCGAAGTGCTCTCACCGGCGGATGACGTGTACCATATAGACAAGACGAAATTCAAGGTTCCGTTCGTGTGCGGCGCGAAGGATCTGGGCGAGGCGCTGCGGCGCATCAGCGAGGGGGCCTCCATGATTCGGACAAAAGGGGAGCCGGGGACTGGCGACATTGTGCAGGCAGTCCGCCATATGCGGAAGATGAACCAGGAAATGGCAAGGCTGACATCCATGCGGGAGGATGAGCTCTACGATGCGGCAAAACAGCTCCAGGTGCCTTATGACCTGGTAAAATATGTCCATGAAAAGGGAAAGCTTCCTGTCGTGAATTTCGCGGCAGGGGGCGTTGCGACACCGGCGGACGCGGCGCTTATGATGCAGCTTGGCGCGGAGGGGGTCTTTGTCGGTTCGGGAATCTTCCGGTCGGGGGACCCGAAAAAGCGGGCTGCGGCCATTGTCAAGGCGGTCACAAACTATAAGGATGCGAAGATTCTGGCAGAATTGTCAGAAAATCTGGGCGAGGCAATGGTCGGCATCAACGAGCAGGAGATTCAGCTCCTCATGGCGGAGCGTGGAAAATAGCTGGCAATGTTTTTGGGGAAAGGGGATTTACATGAAGATAGCGGTTCTTGCAGTGCAGGGCGCGTTTGTGGAACATGAAAGGATGCTTGGGCAGCTCGGGATAGAGAGTTTTGAAATCAGGCAGAAAAACGATTTGCGGCAGGATTTTGCCGGACTGATTCTGCCCGGGGGTGAAAGTACCGTGATGGGAAAGCTTGTGCGGGAGCTTGGCTTGTTTGAGCCGCTGAAAGAGAAAATAGCGGGCGGGCTTCCAGTGCTTGGAACGTGTGCCGGACTGATTTTGCTGGCGGAGAAATTGTCAAATGACGCTAACGTTTATTTCGGGACACTGCCTGTTACCGTGAAAAGAAATGCGTACGGCAGGCAGCTGGGCAGTTTTTATACGAATGCAGAGGTGAAGGGCATCGGAGAAATCCCGATGGCATTTATCCGGGCGCCGTACATAGAGTCCGTGGGCAGAGGGGCGGAGGTTATCGCAGAGGTGGACGGAAATATCGTGGGTGTCAGGTATGGCAGGCAGATAGGAGTCTCGTTCCACCCCGAGGTGACGGACAGCCTGCGCCTTCACAGGTATTTTGTGGAGCTGGCGGCGGCAGGATGAACGACACGAGGCTTTTATAGCAGCAGATGCAGATATTTTTCAAAAGAAATGCCGTGAATGCCCGGAACGTTGTCGCGGGATGCCTCCTCTATGGCAGGGCGCAGGAAACGGACTGCTTTTTCCAGGGCTTCTTTGGCGTCAAGTCCCCCGACCATGCTTCCGGCAATGACGGAAGCCGTCAAATCGCCGGTGCCTGAAAAATTTTTTCCGGTATACGGCATTTCGAGATAAAAGGCGTCATCTGGCGTTACGGCAAGATTTCCCATATAGTCCTGTCCGGGCAGGCGTCGTATGATGCCTGTCACGATAACGGTCTGTTTGCCACGTGCTTTCCGCATCAGGCTGCGTGCAGTGTCCTCTATATATCGCACATAGTCGGGGGACATGCAGTGGTCTGTCAGCTTCTCATAGTCCGTGTCGGCGAGGAGGCACAGCTCTGTCAGATTGGGGGTGATGACACTGGCGCGTTTCGTCAGCTCTTTCATACTGTCCAGCAGCTCCTGCGTAAAGATGCGTATGCGCTCCCCATTGTCTCCCATAACCGGGTCGGCCAGATAGAGCGTATCCTTGGTCTGGAATTTCTCGAGAAAATAGAGTACGTTGTGCATCTGTGCGGCACTCCCGAGAAAGCCGGAATAGATGCCGTCAAACCGGACCTGCAGCTTTGCCCACTCGTCCGTGAAGCAGTTCATTTTTTCTGTATAATCATCATAAAAGTAGCTTGGAAAACCTGTCTGTGCCGAAAGAATTGCGGTGGGCAGCGGGCAAGCCTGTATTCCGAGGATGGAAATAACAGGAATTGCGGCGGCCAGCGAGCATTTGCCAAAGCCGGACAGGTCATTAATCAGGGCTATTTTTTTCATGGTCTGAAATCCTCCTGGGTATTATACATTTCATTATAAAGGATAATCTGTAAAAAGTATACATGGATGTGCCTGTTTTCTAATATATTGGGTATTGAGAACCGTAATGGTAAACTGAGGTATATGCCTATGGAAAGCTGTGACAAAAAAATAGTGAGTGGATGTGAATTTTCCGGTGTGAAGCCGGCAGTGATGGATTTGCCCTATCCACCGGTGCAGGTGCGGGAAAAAAACCAGAATTACGCAGACCTAATCGCCATCAGCTACTGCGGAATGGTATCGGAAATGTCAGCCATCATGCAGTACATCAACAATGAAAACCGTATTTTTCATCAGAACTGTCAGATGGGAAAGGCATTTCTGGGAATGGCAATGGCTGAAATGATGCACATGCAGATGCTTGGGCAGCTCGTCTGCCTGCTGGGCGGGAATGTCGGCTATACCGTGCGGCAGCAGGGCGGGCGACAGTGGATGTGGTCGCCGCAGTGCCTGACGCTGCCGGAAAAGTTTGGGGATATGCTGCAGGTGGATCTGGAGAGTGAGCAGGCGGCAATCAGCCAGTACAATATGCACATCAGGAAGATTCAGGACGATTATGTGAATGCTGTCCTCAACAGGATTATACAGGATGAGCAGTACCATATCATGATGCTGCGCTCAATGATGGGGTAACAGTTCAGCCTTCGGCTTCCTGTTACAGGCATCAAGCCATGCAAAATCGCTTCGCGATGGCTTGATGCATCTCAGCCACTACGCATTCTTACGGACTTTGCAGCAAGTGCAAAGTCCTGGGATGAACTGTTACACGATGACATAACCGCTGAAAAATATTACTTGGAAAAACAGCGCAAATGTGTTATTATGATAAAGAATATATGTTCATATTTTGCGGAAGGATTGGGCTTTGCACCTGCGGCAAAGTCCAAAAAATAGTATACACAATATGAAAGGCGGTGTTTTATGTCAATATTACAGGAGCAGGCTGTACAAATGATAAGTGAGTTATCAGATGATAATGTAAGTTTCCTGATTGAAATCATTCAACGGCTTATGCCGCGGGAAACAGATAACAAAGAGAGTATGCAGGCACTGCATAGACTGGATGCGGCAAGAAAAGAGATTTTGCAGTATATACCAAAGGAGTTTGATCCAGATAAGGAGTTATGGGAGGCAAGGGCAGAACGGTATGGTAGTGTTGATTGATACGAATGTAATTATTGACTATCTTCTTACAAGGCAACCGTACTATGAAGCATCCTCCGGCATTATTTTGAAGTGTGCCCAAAAGAAATTGGTGGGTATATTGCATTTCATTCAATACCGAATCTTTGGTATATTTTACGAAAGGTTCCGGAAGTAAAGCGCAGGGAATGGATAGTGGATTTGTGTTGTTTCTTGCAAGTGACAGGGGGCAGTCATGCAGAAGTAGTCAGGGCAGTGAAAAACATCGATTTTAAAGATTTCGAAGATTGCCGGCAGGATAGGGGTGCTGTCAGTGATAGTTGTACGGGATTGGAAATAAACAAACAGGATATAGGAGTGAAAATACAGACATGGCACATGCGTCGGAAAAGGACAAGGACTATTTGGAAATAGAGCAGGATTTGCGCAAAAGATTCCGGAAGAATCTCTGGTGCAGATTTACCAGGGCAATACGCGAGTACGATTTGGTTCAGGAGGGGGACCGGATTGCGGTCTGCATCTCGGGCGGCAAGGATTCCATGCTGATGGCGAAACTGTTTCAGGAACTGAAACGCCATAATAAATTTGATTTTGAAGTGAAATTCCTGGTTATGGATCCCGGGTACAGGACGGAAAACAGGCAGCTGATCGAGAGCAATGCAAGGCGGCTGAATGTGCCGCTGACCATTTTTTCATCCGACATCTTTGAGTCGGTCTTCCATATAGAAAATTCCCCCTGTTACCTGTGCGCCAGAATGCGGCGGGGGCATCTGTACAGCAGGGCAAGGGAGATGGGATGCAACAAAATTGCCCTGGGGCATCATTTTGACGATGTGATAGAGACGATTCTGATGGGAATGCTGTATGGCGCACAGGTACAGACCATGATGCCAAAGCTTCATAGCACAAATTTTGAGGGAATGGAGCTGATTCGCCCGATGTACCTGATTCGGGAGGAGCATATCAAGGCATGGCGGGATTACAACAATCTGCGCTTTTTGCAGTGCGCGTGTAAATTTACAGAGAACAGCAGCTTTCGCGGAGACCTGGAGAACACTTCGAAGCGCAGGGAAACCAAACAGCTGATACGTCAGCTGCGCCAGATAAACCCATTTGTGGAAAATAATATTTTCAAAAGTGTTGAAAATGTAAATCTGAGTACTATAATAGCATATAAGCAGGATGGTGTGCGGCATCATTTTCTGGATGACTATGAATTGCCGGAATATCAAGTGGCGCAAGGAGATACGCAGCAGGAAAAATGCAAAGACGGCGTAGCACAGTCCTGGGATACTGTACAGGAAAAACAGGATGCAAAAGAGGAGAAGCTAGAGCGGTTAAAAGCAGTGCTGCAAAGGCTTGGCAGCGTGGCAGTGGCTTTTTCGGGAGGGGTTGATTCAACCTTTCTTTTGAAGGTGGCGCATGACACCATCGGGGATAACGCGGTTGCAGTCACTGCAAAATCCTGTGTGTTTCCGGACAGGGAATCCAAGGAGGCAGCGGCGTTCTGCCAGCGTGAGAACATCACGCAGTACATCTATGAGGCGGACGAGCTTGCCATCAGCGGCTTTTCCGAGAATCCGCCTAACCGCTGTTATCTGTGTAAGAAGGAACTCTTAAAAGGAATCGAAGCAATCGCACAGGCGCATGGAATCCGGTATGTAATCGAAGGCTCCAATATGGATGACATGGATGATTACCGGCCCGGAATGCAGGCGGTGGCAGAGCTTGGCATCAAAAGCCCGCTTCGGGAGGCAGGGCTGTATAAGCAGGAAATCAGGGACTTGTCAGCGGATGCGCAGCTTCCGACATGGGATAAGCCGTCATATGCCTGTCTCGCGTCGCGTTTTGCATATGGCGAGACAATCACGGAAGAAAAGCTTTGCATGGTCGGGCGGGCGGAACAGCTCCTGATGGACATGGGACTGCGGCAGATGCGTGTCCGCATCCATGGAACACTTGCGCGGATTGAGGTGCCCGAGGCTGACTTTGGGCACGTTATGGAGACGGACATGCGGAGTAAAATCGTGACGAAACTTAAGGAGTATGGGTTTGACTATGTAACCTTTGACTTGCAGGGATACCGCATGGGGAGCGCAAACGAGGTATTAAGACGATGAATCAATTTGCAAGAACGGAACTTCTGGTAGGCGCCGAAGGAATAGAAAAATTGAAGAAGGCACGCGTCGCCGTATTCGGAATCGGGGGTGTGGGTGGTTATGTGGTGGAGGCGCTTGCGCGCAGCGGTGTCGGTACGCTGGATTTGATTGACAATGACAGGGTGAGCCTGACCAACCTCAACCGTCAGATTATCGCAACGCACAGCACAATCGGCGAATATAAGGTGGATGTGGCAAAGAGACGGGTGCTGGACATTCATCCGATGGCAGTGGTATATACATACAAGACCTTTTTCCTGCCTGAAACGGCGTCAGAATTTGATTTTGGCGCATATGATTATGTAGTGGACGCGATTGATACCGTGACAGGGAAAATCCAGCTCGTCATGGAAGCGGACAGGACGCATACGCCGGTTATCAGCTGCATGGGGGCAGGAAACAAGATGGATCCGGCAGCCTTTGCGGTTGCAGACATTTACCAGACAAGTGTGTGCCCGCTGGCAAAAGTGATGCGCCGCGAACTGAAAAACAGGGGAATCCAAAAGCTCAAGGTTGTCTATTCCAGGGAGGTTCCTGTCACAAAAACACAGCCGCCCGGAAGCAATGCCTTTGTGCCGTCCGCTGCCGGACTGATTATGGCAGGTGAGGTAGTAAAGGATTTGCTGGCAGACAGGAGGGAGAATTAGCATTTATGGCATATGAAAAGCTGCTCAATGAAATCTACGCGGTGGTGTCCTTAAAGTATCTCTGGCGGGAGTACCAGCCGTCTTTTATAAAGAGTGAGTCGCCGGACTGGATTAACGAAACCATGGATTTTGGCTTGGAGGTGAGTCAGGCGCTTTTGCCGGATGACGGACAGACAAAGAGCTTTATCGACCAGTACCTGGGCTGCCTGAAGGAGGAGCTGCCCCCGGCAGCAATGGAGCGCTATGGGAATCGGCTGAATTTTTACAATGGCAGGTTCTGGGCAGTCCTGCCGGACGATATGGAGCATCAGGATTATCTGTACAAGGCACAGTACCGGTTTGACAAAAAACTGGAAAAGCTGAACACAAGCTATCAGCAGAGACGGCACAATGGGCTATATTTATTTCTGCATCCGACAGATGAGAGTGCCATCGACGTAAACCACCTGTTCCAATACATGGGGGAACGGCAGAAACAGTGTGCGCAGTATTTTGACTGGGTATTTCTGAACTGTGAGAAAGTAATCTATGTCTGCAACTATATTGAAAATACGATAGAGCCAATTGTACTCCCGCAGAATTCCGCGGATTTCCTGAATACGGAGGCAGAGTACCTGCGGTATTGCAGGGAGTGGGCAGATGGCGCATCACTGGATGAGGAGAATGGTTAATGAATAAAAATGATTTTGCACCAACGCCGCCTATGGGCTGGAACAGTTATGATTATTATGATACGACCGTGACAGAAAAGGACATTCAGGCAAACGCGGACTATATGGCAGCTCATTTAAAGCAGTATGGCTGGGAGTACGTGGTGGTTGACATTGAGTGGTATTCCAACGATGCCGGCACGATGCGGGACAAGTACCAGTATATCCCTTTTGGCGATGACGAGATGGATGCATATGGAAGGCTTCAGCCCTCACCGCACAGATTTCCGTCATCGGAAGGCGGAAAAGGCTTTGCGCCGCTTGCCGACTACGTGCACCGTCTGGGGCTGAAGTTTGGCATTCACATCATGCGCGGCATTCCAAGAGGGGCGGCGCAAAACCATCTGCCAATATACAACAGCCGGTTTACGGCGAATGAGGCGGCGGATCCGTCGTCTGTCTGCCTGTGGAACCCTGATATGTACGGCATATGTGACAATGAGGCAGGGCAGGCATACTATGATTCAATTATCGCCCTGTACGCGGAGTGGGGTGTTGACTTTATCAAGTGCGACGACATCTGTGACAGCCGGCTGTACCGGGAACCGCTTGTATTTTCCGGATGGCATGAAACCCGCATGCTGCACAGGGCGATAGAAAAGTGCGGCAGGCCGATTGTCCTAAGCCTTTCTCCGGGACCGGCTCATATTGACCGTGCATGGCATTATGCCGAGAATGCAAATATGTGGCGCATCACGGATGACTTGTGGGACAAGTGGGATTTGTTAAAGGAGATGTTCTGGCGCTGTGAAAACTGGCAGGACCATGTGAAAAAGGGATGCTACCCCGACTGTGACATGCTGCCGCTGGGGTACCTTGGAAAAGGCTTTGGCAATGCGTGGGCGTGCAATCTGACGCATGACGAGCAGAAAACCATGATGACATTGTGGTGCATGTTCCGATCACCGCTGATGCTTGGATGTGAGCTGACACTTCTGGATGAGTGGACAAAATCGCTGCTCACCAATGAGCCGCTGCTTGCCCTGCTCAAGGCAGACCGCCATGGCAGGCAGATAATGAGAACGGACGCGTGTGCTGTCTGGATGAATGAAAGCGACAACGGGGGTGCGGTCTGCGTGGCGCTGTTTAACCTGAAGGACACAGAGGAGACGCTTTCCGTCAGACTAGATGACTGTATGGATGATGTGGATATGGGCAGGGAATATGGTTTCCGTGAATTGTGGGACGGCACGTGCCTCCAGACAGTGCATCAGACAGTCCAGACAGTTGTGCCGGCGCATGGTGTGAAAGTTTTTATGTGTCAGAGTTCTGGAATTTGAAAAGGTGAGGAGAAAAGAAAATGTACCGTGAGATTGCGAAACTAATTATGTATGGAGATATGGACAAGGACTGTATTCTTTACCAGATGGGGGAAATATTCCGCCGTTTTGATGAGAAGACAGGCTCAAAGTCAGCGCTTATCAAAGATATTTATACACAGCTCAAAAGGCTTCTGATTGTCGCCACAGATTATGGGTTTAACCATAATCTCTGGCACAATTACCTTACTTTTTTCATGGTGACAAATGAAAATCCATTCAGCATCACCTGTGAGAAGGTGGGTGCAAATGATGGGAGCGTCAACCACTTTGCAAAAAATGATTTCAGGGTGTTTAAAAACCTGTTTGACTATGATTTTTCGGCGATAGAGGGGGAGCTTGGAATTGACTGTTTTTCACAGCTTTCTGATTACAGGGCAATCGGCAAGAAAGAGCTGATGTATAACAAAAATGTCAGTGAGAAGATTATTGCCCTGAGCGCGCAGCTTGAACAGGCAGCTGACGAGAATGCATTTTTTGACTGTGTGACGGCTTTTTACAAGGATTTTGGCGTGGGGATGTTCGGCCTGAACAAGGCGTTCCGCATCCGGGACAAATCGGAGGGCATGATAGAATTTTTGCCGATTAACAATATGGACAAGGTGATGCTCGACGATCTGGTCGGTTATGAACTGCAGAAAAAGAAGCTTGTCGACAATACAAGGGCATTTGTGGAGGGCAGGAAAGCGAACAACGTGCTGTTGTTTGGGGACAGCGGTACTGGTAAATCCACAAGCATCAAGGCAATTGTGAATGCGTTTTATCCGCAGGGACTGCGCATGATTGAGATTTATAAGCACCAGTTCAAAGACTTGTCGGGTGTAATCGCACAGATTAAGAACAGGAATTACAAGTTTGTAATTTATATGGATGACCTGTCGTTTGAGGAGTTCGAGGTTGAGTATAAGTTCCTCAAGGCAGTCATTGAGGGCGGCGTGGAGACGAAGCCGGACAATATTTTGATTTATGCGACTTCAAACCGCAGGCACTTAATCAAGGAGACATGGAATGACAGGAGTGACGTGGAGGTTGACAACGGTATGCACCGCTCCGATACGATGGAAGAGAAGCTTTCCCTTGTAAACCGTTTTGGCGTCACCATCAATTACTCAAAACCCACGCAGAAAGAATATTTCAATATCGTAATCGAGCTGGCGCACAGGCAGGGGATTGCGATGTCCGACGAGGAGCTGAAGGCGGAGGCAAACAAATGGGAGCTGAGCCACGGCGGAATCTCGGGACGTACCGCACAGCAGTTTGTTAATTACCTGGATGGCAGCCGGGGATTATGATTAACGCTTTACACCTTTTATGGAATCTGATATGATGGAACTATGATAAGATAAAGGAATAGCAAAAAACTTATAAGAGAAGGAAAGCAGCTGGCAGCTGCGAAGGAATGAGAATGACATGGGCATAACATCTATTTTATCGTTACTTAGCGGGGTGGCTCTATTTCTGTTTGGCATGTCCCTTATGGGAGACGGACTGAAAAAGGCAGCAGGAGAAAAGCTGGAGCTTATTTTATATAAGCTGACCAGCACGCCGATTAAAGGGGTTCTTCTGGGAACGGCGGTCACGGCAATCATACAGTCCTCCTCCGCCACGACAGTCATGGTAGTCGGTTTTGTAAATTCGGGCATGATGAAGGTGGCACAGGCAATCGGCATCATCATGGGGGCAAATATCGGTACCAGTATCACGGGATGGATTCTCTGCCTGTCTTACATAGAAGGTTCAAGCGGCATTGCGCAGCTTTTGTCCACGACCACGATATCGGCGGTCGTTTCTATTATCGGTATTTTATTCAAGATGATATCGAAGAAAAGTACCTATAAGAATGTCGGGGACATCATGCTTGGCTTTTCGATATTGATGTTTGGGATGCAAAGCATGAGCGGCGCGGTTTCACCTCTGAAGGAAAATCCGCATTTTGTCAATATGCTTACCATGTTTTCCAACCCCTTTATGGGCATTCTGGTCGGTATTGCATTTACTGCAGTATTGCAGAGTGCGTCGGCTTCTATCGGTATCCTGCAGGCGCTTTCCGTGACTGGTGCAATCACGTTTGCGTCAGCTTTTCCGATTACGCTCGGTATCGGTGTAGGTGCAGCCTGTCCGGTACTGCTGTCGTCCATCGGAACAAACAAGAACGGTAAGAGGACAGCGCTTATTTATCTGATGAATGACTTGTTTGGCATGGTTTTCTGGGCTGTTGTATTCTATTCGGTCAATGCAGTTGTCCGGTTTGACTTTATGGATATGACAATGAGCCCGATAGCGATAGCGATATTAAATACAGTTTTCCGACTGGCGACAGTCGTGATACTGTTCCCATTTATCAAGTGGATAGAAAGGCTTGTGTTCCGTCTTGTGAAGGACACACAGGAAGACAGGGAGGAACAGGCGGATTTCGACCTGCTGGAGGAACGCTTTTTGCGCTACCCCGCACTTGCCATTGGGCAGAGCCATACAGCCATGAACGGCATGGCGAGAAAGGCCAGGAAGAATATTGTGCGTGCAATGGGGCTTTTTGACAACTATACGGAAGACCGTTACAACAAGGTGCAGGAAAAGGAAAATCTGATTGATAAGTATGAGGATAAGCTTGGCACCTATCTCATGCAGCTGACAGGGCGTGACATGACGGAGAACCAGTCCAAGCAGGTGTCCATTTTCCTGCATACAATCAGTGACTTTGAGCGGCTCGGCGACCATGCGGTGAATTTGTCAAAGTCGGCAAATGAGCTCTATGAAAAAAAGATATCGTTCTCGGACGAGGCAACCTATGAGCTGTCTGTGCTGGGGGGAGCCGTTAAGGAGATTCTGGAGGTTACGGTGGATGCCTTTTCGGATGACGATGTGGGCGAGGCAATCCGCGTGGAGCCTTTAAGGGAGCTGATTAACGTGCTCTGCAACGAGTTGAAGTCAAGGCACATTACGCGGCTTAGAAATGGAAAATGTGAGTTAAAACAGGGGTTTGCATTTAACAATATCCTGACCGATTTTGAGCGAATCGGGGCGCACTGTTCCAACGTGGCGGTGGCGCTTCTGGAATCGGAAGCGGAGGATTTTGACACACACGAATACCAGAAGAGCATCCGTGAGATGAACAATGTGATGTACCGGGAACTTTATGAGGCATATGAGCTGAAATATGATATCAGCAAGACCAAAAAGGCGAAGAAGAAGTAAATAGCAGTTTTTAAAATACCGCAGATATTGTGTCTGCGGTATTTTGAAAAGAGGGAGGATTCATATGTTTGTAAAGGGAATGGATATATCCTCATATCCGGAAATGATGGATAGGGGACACCGCTATTATGATTTTGACGGAAACGAGGTCAACGTGATTGACTTTGCAAAGGAACAGGGATTTAACTATGGGCGGCTGCGGATTTGGAACAATCCGGAGTGCGTCAGGGAGTCGGGCGGCTATTGTGACCTGGCGCATACGAGGAGGATGGCGGCTGAAATCAAAAAGCGCGGGATGGGACTGCTGCTTGATTTCCACTATTCGGACTGGTGGGCAGACCCCGGCAAGCAGACAAAACCGCAGGCGTGGAACGATTTACATGGAGATGCCCTTGCGCAGGCAGTTTATGATTATACAAGAGCGGTTCTGGAAGCGCTGGACACAGACCATGTTTATCCGGAGATGGTACAGGTCGGGAATGAAATCCGCTGCGGAATGATGTGGCCGGACGGCAGGACAGACAACTGGGAAGGGCTTGCGCATCTTATCAACGCCGGAATCCGCGCGGTGCGTGACACACAGGGGGCGCGTGATACCAAGGTGATGCTGCATCTGGATCAGGGCGGACGGTATTATTATTTTAAGGAATGGTTCGACAATGCCCTCTCGCATGGCGTGACAGATTTTGATATCATCGGTCTTTCCTATTATCCGTTCTGGCATGGGACATTCAATGACCTCAAAAATACAATGGAGGCGCTGGCAAAGCGTTACCACAAGCCGATGGTTATTGCGGAAGTGGCACATGCTTACCGCAGAAGCAGGGGAGAGCTGTTCGGCGAGGCACAGGAAAGGATATCCGGTTTTCCGGCAGGAGGCGCGGCACAGAAGGAAGTGCTGGAACTGATTATGAGCATTGCGGCGCATATCAGTGACGGACTTGGGGCTGGCGTCTTTTACTGGGAGCCGTTCTCAAGGCCGGATGACGAGACAGACGACAGCTGGGGAAGCTGCATGGGAATCGTGGATGCCGATGGCAGACCGACACTGGGAATCAGGGCATTTGGCTCTGACCCGGAGCATGCAGATGTCAGCCGTATTGCGAAAATATATGAACCGTCCATGATTACAGTGACACCGGAGGATGTGCCATCCGAATATCTTCCAAGGGCAGTGAAGGTTTTAAGGTATGACGGAAGGCTGGAATGGGAAGCGGTTACATGGGTGTTTGACAAGTCAGGACTGGTCATGAATGACACAGTTGTCATAACCGGAACGCTCCCGCAGTGCGGGCAGCGTGTCAGCCTGCCCATCTGTCTTGTGGAAGTAAAAGAGAAACAGAATCTGCTGAAAAATGCGGATTTTGAGAATGTGTATGGCGGCACGCCGGAATATTGGGAAGTAAAAGGGGAAGCTGACGATAACAGCTTTATGCACGAAATCAGGCAGGAGACTGCGGAAACGTTTCCGTTTGATACGACGAATTATTTCTATTTCAGGGGAGAGAGCAATTTTAAGATGTCCCTGTGCCAGAAGGTCGGACAGCTTTTGGCAGGAAAATATATTTTTTCATTGTCATATAAAGGAGACAATACAACTGGCGTAAAGGTACAGCTGTATGCGTGTTCGGGGAATGGAACGGATGCCAGGCAGTCCATTTTCCCATCCGCTGAGGAGTGGGCGCGACACAGTGTGGAGATTACGCTTGATAAGGACAGCCGGGCAGAAGTCGGAATCCTGGTGGACTCACCGGCAATATATGGCATGCTGAAAGACATTTGCCTGGTACGTGCCTGAATAATGGTGGATAGATGTGACAGTTCAGCCTTCGGCTGAACCGTTACGGATGGATTGGGGAATATGGAGAAAAAGAACGATAACAGGAATGGAAATAAAAAGCGGTATGGCAAACTGGACGGAATCAGGGGAATTGCGCTGCTGAACATGATAGCGTACCATATGACTTGGGACCTGGTATACATCTATCGGGTGGACTGGGGCTGGTACAGGTCGCAGGGGGCATATCTGTGGCAGCAGGGAATCTGCTGGACATTCATATTCCTGTCCGGCTTTTGCTGGTCATTGGGGCATCATGCGCTGAAACGCGGTATCACTGTGTTTCTCGGCGGCGCAGTTATCACGTTGGCAACGCTTGCCGTCATGCCTATGAACAGGGTCGTGTTCGGGGTGCTTACGCTGACAGGCTCCTGTATGCTGCTGATGTGCCTGCTTGACAGATGGCTCAAAAAGCTTCCGGCATCTGCGGGCCTGGCGGCGAGTGCCGTGCTTTTTTTGCTGACGCGCAATGTCAATGAGGGCTTTCTTGGCTTTGAAAAGTGGAAATTGTGCAGGCTGCCGTCGGGACTGTATCGGAACATTGCGACTGCTTTTTTGGGATTTCCACAGGAGGGATTTTATTCGACAGATTATTTTTCGCTGGTTCCGTGGACGTTTTTATTTATGGCAGGGTATTTTCTGTTTCGCCTTTCCAAAGGGAAAAAGGTTATGGCGTTTTTGGAGGATAGTGTCCTGCGTCCCATTGAGTGGCTCGGAAGGCATTCGTTTGGAATCTATATGGTACACCAGCCTGTTATCTATGCCGTTCTGGAGGTACTGTTCCGGGGTAAGGAACTGTAGGAAAATAACTGACTGGATTTGAAGCAATGGGAAAGGCGCAGGTGAATGGATGGAGTGTGGGAGATCTAAACCGGTTGTATTTCTTGACAGGGACGGGGTACTGTCTGTTGAGAAAAGCTATGTGTGCAGCGTGGACGAGCTTGAAATATTTCCGTATGCGAAGGAATGTGTCCGTACAATTCACGAAAAAGGTTATCTTGCAATTGTGGTGACAAACCAGAGCGGTGTGGCAAGAGGTTATTTTACGGAAGAACAGCTGCAGGAAATGAACCGGTACCTGATGCGGGAAACCGGTGTTGACGCGGTTTATTACTGTCCGCATCATGAAAAAGGCATTGTCGGCAAGTATACCTGCCAATGCCAGTGCAGGAAGCCGTCAGCCGGAATGGTATGGCAGGCATGCAGGGATTTTGGCATTGACACGGCGGATATTGAAAATTCATACATGGTTGGCGACAGGGCAAGCGACATACAGCTTGGACAAAATGCCGGACTTACCACGGTGCTCCTGGAATCCGGGTATGGGATGAAACGGCTGGAAGAAGATGTGGCGCCTGACCATATCTGTGCGAATCTGGCAGAATTTACCCGGAATGTCCTGCTCCACAGGCATGACTGAATAAGATGTAAAATCCATGACAGGAATTGGAAAGACTGAAAAAGACTGAAAACTGAAAAATATATTGCAAAATGATGGCGATTGTTGTAGACTAGTTATAGCAAAAATGTGTGAACAGAATAATTGCCAGGAAGGTGAAGGGCTTGAAGCGGTACAAGAAAAAAGACCTGTTGCAGACAGTGTCCATGCTGACAAAAGTAAATGATTCCATTGGCAGGGCAGCATCTTCGACTGTCCTTTTTGAAATGGAAGACGAATTTATCAAATGTCAGGAAGCCGCAGTTGACCTTGGCAGCTATCTGGAAACACTTGATATGGACTACGTGCCTATGGTCAGGATTCTGGAAGATTATTGTGAGCATATTTATCGGCTGAGTACGAATATTCAAGATGAAAGCCAGTGCAAAAAGCTGTCCAAGAAAATCAGGAAACAGCTTATCCAGCTGCAAAATGCCATTACTTATGATATGCCGCCAGACAAGAAGGAAGTTGTGTTTTTACCGTACAAGGCGGCGATGTGGGATTCCCTGGAAAGTGTATGGCAGGCAGCCCAGAAGGACGAAAATTGTGACGCATATGTAATTCCGATACCATATTATGATAAGAATCCGGATGGAAGCTTTCGCGAAATGCATTATGAGGCTGACCAGTATCCGGATTATGTGCCTGTTACGAGGTATGATGCGTTTGATTTTGCGGCGCATCAACCGGATGTCATTTACATACATAATGCATATGATAATTGGAACCTGGTCACAAGCGTGCACCCCCATTTTTTTTCCGGGAATCTGAAACAGTACACGAACACACTGGTCTACATCCCATATTTTGTCCTGGATGAAGTAGACCCGAATAATGAGCAGATGGTGGAGAAAATCAGGCATTTCTGCTTTATGCCTGGCATTATCAATGCGGACAAGGTGATTGTGCAGTCGGAGGACATGAAACAGATTTATGTCAATGAATACCTCAAGGCAGCAAAAGCGCATGGATTACAGGGAAGACACCTGGACAGGACATATCTGGAACAGAAGTTTCTGGGGCTTGGTTCACCGAAGTATGACAGGGTACTTTCCACCCAAAGGGAGGAATTCGACATCCCGAAGGAGTGGCAGAAAGTGATTCAAAAGCCGGATGGGAGCAGGAAGAAAATCATCATGTACAATACCGGCATTGCGGCGCTGCTCACACACAATGAAAAATGGGTGGACAAGATAGCGGACGTGCTGAAGGTCTTTAAGGAAAACCAGGATGAAACCGTTCTGCTGTGGCGCCCACACCCGCTGATTGAAAGCACGATGCAGTCCATGCGTCCGGACATTTTACGGAAATACACGGCGATAAAGGAGCAGTACATTGCGGAGGGCTGGGGAATCTACGACGACACGGCAGACGTGGACAGGGCAGTGGTGCTCAGTGATGCATATTATGGGGACGGCAGCTCGGTGGTGCAGCTGTACCAGCAGACGGGCAAGCCGGTGATGATACAGAATGTGGATGTTTAAGCTTATAAATAAATGGGGCACATAGTGATGAAAATATTAGTGACAGGATCTGATGGATTTATTGGCAGCCATTTGACAGAAGAATTGGTAAAAAGAGGTTACGATGTCAAAGCGTTTGTGTATTACAACTCTTTCAATAACTGGGGATGGCTTGATACATTGCCTCAAAATATTATGGAAAATGTAGAAATTTTTCAAGGAGATATACGTGATTCAAATGGGGTAGAAGAGGCATCAAAACATGTCGATGCCGTGTTTCATCTTGCTGCTTTGATAGCAATACCTTTTAGCTATTATTCACCGGATACTTATGTTGAGACGAATATAAGGGGAACACTTAATGTCCTGCAGGCAGCAAGAAAACTAGCAATAGAAAGGGTAATTGTGACTTCTACATCAGAAGTGTATGGGACAGCACGATATGTTCCAATAGATGAAAAACATCCATTTCAGGGACAGTCACCTTATTCGGCTACCAAAATAGGTGCTGATAGACTTGCTGAGAGCTTTTATCGGTCATTTGGATTGCCAGTGACTATTGTAAGGCCATTTAACACATATGGTCCAAGGCAGTCTGCAAGGGCAGTTATTCCTACCATTATTACGCAGTTATTGGCAGGAAAGTCTCAAATAAAGCTGGGTTCGTTAAGTCCCACGAGAGATTTCAATTATGTAAAAGATACAGTCAATGGATTTATATCAATTTATGAATCTGAAAGGACAATTGGAGAAGAAATCAATATTGCAACTCAGAGTGAAATTTCTATTGGCCAAGTTGCGGAAGAACTTATTCAGCAGATTAATCCTATGGCAGAAATTATATGTGATGAAGAACGTCTTAGACCTGAAAAAAGTGAAGTGAATAGGTTGCTAGGATGTAATGAGAAGATACTGCGTTTAACAAACTGGAAGCCGCAGTTTTCATTAGAAGAAGGATTAAGAAACACAATTGAATTTTTGAAAAATAATCTGGATAAGTATAAAACAGATATATATAATTTGTAAATTTTTACAGAGGGATATATGAACGACATTTATATAGAAGAAGACAAGTCCGTATTAGATGCCATAAATTTGCTTGATCAAAATGCAAGAAAGATACTTTTTGTACATCAAAATCATAAATTACTTGCAACTGTTACAGATGGTGATATTCGCCGGTGGATACTGAAAAAAGGGGATTTGCAGCGTTCAGTTAAGTATGTAGCGAATTATCACCCAAAGTTTCTTTGCGAAGAACAAGAAGCCCTGGCAATACGAACTATGAAAGAGTATGGAATTGATGCTATTCCAATTGTGGATAAAAATCATGTAATTAAAAAAGTTGTTTTTATAAATGATTCAGTACAGGAACATGGAATGTTTAAAAAAAAAATCCCGGTTGTTATTATGGCAGGTGGATTTGGGGCAAGGCTTTCACCATATACGAATATTTTGCCCAAACCATTGATACCTATTGGTGATTATCCGATAGTTGAACATATTATAAACCGTTTTTGCTTGTATGGATGTAATCATTTTTATATGATAGTGAACTATAAAAGGAACATGATTAAAGCATATTTTAATGACATAGATAAGGAATACCAGCTTGAATTTGTAGCAGAGCAAAAGACACTTGGCACAGGAGGCGGTTTGAGCCTTTTACAGGGAAAAATAAAGGATACATTTATTTTGACAAATTGTGATATTTTGATAGATGAAGATTTGTCGAAAGCATACAAATTGCATGAAGAATCAAAAAATCTGATTACAATGGTATGTTCATTAAAAAATTTTGAGATTCCATATGGTGTTGTAAATGTTGAAGATGGTGGAGCACTCAAGTCGATACAAGAGAAACCTAATATGACATTTTTGGTAAATACAGGATGCTATTTTGTAGAACCTGAAGTAATAGAGCGCATGGAGCAAAATAAACCTGTAGATTTTCCGTCAGTTATTCAAAAATACATGGAGGAAGGAAAAAAAATAGGTGTTTATCCGGTTAGTGAGGATTCTTGGCTTGATATGGGGCAGATTAATGAACTTGAAAAAATGAAGGCAAGACTAGGGGGCTGATCATAATGGAAAACATTATTTTACTTGGAGCAGGCGGTCATGCACATAGTGTTGTCGACACTATTGAACAAGGTTGTAAATATAATATTGTAGGATTTCTTGACACAGAAGAAATGCAGGGAAAGTATTATAGGGATTATCCGGTTTTGGATACTGATGAAGCGATTAAAAGGTATTATGATGAGGGGATTAGAAACGCCTTTATTACAATAGGATTTATGGGGCATGGTGATACTAGGAACCGCCTGTATAACCAGCTAAAAAACATCGGTTATACAGTACCGAATATTATTGACAGCACAGCAGTTGTCTCAAAAAATGCAGTACTTGGAGACGGCATATTTATTGGAAAGAATGTGATTATCAATGCAAACGCAAGGATTGGCAGCATGTGTATTATCAATACGGGAGCGGTTGTCGAACATGACTGTGTAATTGGGGAATTTTCACACATAGCAGTTGGTAGTGTACTGTGCGGTGGTGTGTCTGTCGGAAGTCGGACTTTAATAGGGGCAAACGCGACAGTGATTCAGGAAAGGACGATAGGAATTGGCTGCATTATAGGAGCAGGAGTGACAATAAATAGAGATGTGGAGGCATACAAAATGATAAATAGCAACAGAATGCAAAATGCGGGGGGGGGGTATAATACAACCTTAACCCTTTTCGGAAAACGTGCCGTATGAGAATAGGGTATTTTGCGGATGGACCGTGGGCACATAAAGCTTTCGATAAGATTGTAAATGACAAAACAATGGAAATTGTTTTTATGACAGTGAGATATGACAGGAAAGATGAATTTTTATTTCATTTGGCAGATTCATATAATATTCCCATTGAAATAAGCAGCAATATTAATTCTGCGGAGTTCATAGGAAATGTAAGAAAATATAATGCAGATTTATTTGTTTCAATGTCATTCAACCAGATATTCAGGGAAGAAATAATGAATCTTCCTCGATATAAAACAATAAACTGTCATGCTGGAAAGCTTCCTTTTTACAGGGGGAGAAATATACTGAACTGGGCATTGATAAACGATGAACGAGAATTTGGTATTACAGTACATTATATAGATAGTGGGATAGATACAGGAGATATTATTTTACAGGAAACATATCCGATTACAGATCAGGATGATTATGCGACACTGCTTGAAAGAGCCTATGATGGATGTGCAGATGTCCTTTACAGAGCGGTAAAAATGATTCAGAGCAATGAAGTAAATACTGTAAAACAGGCAGATATTGACCCAATAGGTATGTACTGCGGAATGCGCAGGGAAGGTGATGAAATTCTTGACTGGAATCAGGGCAGCAGGGATATATTTAACTTTATCAGGGCATTATGCACTCCAGGACCTCAGGCAGTATCATGGATTAACGGAATAAAAATATCCATAAATAAATCCAGAATGGTTAAGGGTGCGCATCCCTATAAAAATATTCCCGGACAGATTATTGGAAAGACAGCAGACGGTTTTCTGGTAAAAACAGGCGACACGATGCTGGAAATAACGGAGTATACATATTCGGGGAACGTAAGAGTGGGGGATCGCTTGATAAATCATGAATAGTAAGGTATTTGTAATAGCAGAGGCGGGTGTAAACCATAACGGTGACATCAGAATTGCAAAACAGCTGATAGATGCGGCAGCTAAGGCAGGTGCAGACGCAGTCAAGTTTCAGACTTTTAAGGCAGAGAAACTTGTGTGTAAAAATGCGAAGAAAGCGAAATATCAGCTTGAAACAACTGACAGGACGGAATCACAGTTTGAAATGTTAAAGAAACTGGAATTGACACAACAGATGCACAAGGAATTAATGGAATACTGTGATAACAGAAACATTGTGTTTCTGTCATCTCCGTTTGATATAGAAAGTATCAAATTTTTGTCCGGGTTAGGAATGCAGATTTTTAAGATACCATCAGGTGAGATAATAAATCTGCCGTATTTAAGAGAAGTTGCAAGGCAGCAGAAAAGAGTTATACTTTCAACCGGAATGAGCAGTATGGAAGAAGTGAAAACAGCAGTTGATATACTTAAGAATAATGGGACAGGGAATATTACACTGCTTCACTGCAATACACAGTATCCAACGCCCATGCAGGATGTTAATTTGCTTGCAATGGTAAAAATGCATGAAAGATTCAATCTTCCAGTTGGATACTCTGACCATACACAGGGAATTGAAATACCTATTGCGGCAACAGCACTTGGGGCGACCGTGATAGAAAAGCATTTTACACTGGATAAAAACATGGAAGGACCCGATCATAAGGCAAGCATTGAACCGCATGAGCTCAAGCAGATGGTAGAGGGAATAAGAAAGACAGAAATTGCTTTGGGAAATGGCAAAAAACAAATGTCTGAATCAGAGATCGAAAATATAGTTGTTGTCAGAAAAAGTATTGTGGCAGCTACAGATATTCGAAAGGGAGAGCAGTTTACAGAAGAAAACCTGACAACAAAACGTCCTGGAAATGGAATAAGCCCGATGAAGTGGGATGAAATAATTGGAACAATTGCAGGCAGAGATTATACGGCAGATGAGATGATTGATTGACAGCAGGGAGATTATCATGAAAAAAATATGTGTCATAACAGGAACACGGGCAGAGTATGGCTTATTGAAACCGTTAATAAAAAAAATAAGCGATGACAGTGGTGTTGAATTGCAGCTTGTAGTGACAGGGATGCATTTATCCCCTGAATTTGGACTTACTTATCGAGAGATAGAGGAGGATGGATTTGAGATAACTGAGCGTAATGAAATGCTGTTAAGTTCTGATACACCAAATGGCATTGCAAAGTCAATAGGATTGGGAATGATTGGTTTTGCAGATATTTTTACGAGGATAAAACCGGATATTGTGGTGATATTAGGTGACAGGTACGAGGCACTTGCGGCAGCTACGGCAGCAATGGTACATAGAATTCCCATAGCGCATATACACGGCGGGGAATTGACATTAGGAGCTGTTGATGATGCCATCAGACACTCTATAACAAAGATGAGCACCTTGCATTTTACATCGACGGAGGAATACAGAAAGCGTGTCATACAGCTTGGGGAAGACCCAGAAAATGTAATCTGGGTTGGTGCGTTAGGCGTAGAAAACATCCAAAGTCAGCAGCTTTTGGGAAAGAAAGAACTGGCACAAAGTATTGGATTTTCATTGGATGATCCATATATAATAGTTACTTTTCATCCTGTTACTTTGGAGAATAATACAGCAGGACAACAGATTGAGAATTTGCTGAATGCACTGGATAATTTTAACGAGTATCGTATTATTTTTACTAAAGCAAATGCAGATACTGATGGGAGAATTATAAACAGGAAAATAGATCAATATGTGAAACTCAATAGTGGCAGAACAAAGGTCTTTACTTCTCTAGGGATGGTGCGATACTTAAGTGCATTGAAATATTGTGAATTGGTAATTGGAAATTCCTCAAGCGGAATTATAGAGGCACCTTCATTGGGAATACCGACAGTGAATATTGGAAACAGGCAGCTTGGAAGGGTAAGGGCAGAGTCGGTAATTGACTGTGGAGACAGTGCAGAAGAAATTATGGAATCAATAAGGAAAGCAAAACGCATCAGAAAAGAAGGAAAAATAAACAGATTCATAAGTCCTTATGAGAAAGAGGGCACGTCGATGAAAATATTGTCTGAAATACAAAAATATTTGTTACAGGATAGACCAGAAATGAAAAAATTTTGTGACATTCAATTTAATACAGTATGAATGGCAATAATGGAATGACGGATAAATAAGAAAACCGAACATACGGTAAATTCCATAAGCTGATACGCGTTGGTATGTTGTGATGAGAAAAAGCGAGTTTGAGGTGGGAACAATTGAGTGTTTTAGGTGTAATAACAGCCAGAAGCGGGTCGAAGGGTATCAGAGATAAAAATATTCGTGAGCTAAATGGTAAGCCTTTAATTGCCTATACAATAGAAAGTGCATTGCAAAGTCATTATATTGATGAGGTGATGGTATCGACAGATAGTGATGTATATGCAGACATAGCTAAGAAGTTTGGTGCAGTTGTGCCATTTTTAAGAAGTAATAGAAATTCAGAAGATATGTCGAAATCAGTAGATGTGTTGTTGGAAGTATTGGATGAATATGAAAAAAGAGAAAAGTACTTTGACAATATTGTCATGCTTCAACCGACATCGCCACTGAGGACATATAAAAATCTTAATGAAGCTTTTGATTTATTTTATGAAAAAAATGCTGATTCAGTTGTCAGTGTATGTGAGTGTGAACATAGTCCATTATTGAGCGGTATATTACCAGATGATTGGAGTCTGTTTGAATTTATTAAGAGTGAAAATAATTTAAGGAGACAGGAACTGCAAAAATTTTACAGATTAAATGGGGCAATTTATATATCAAAAGTAACTGCCTTAAAAGAAATAAGATCCTTTTATGGTGAAAATTCATATGCTTACATAATGAAACAGAGAGAATCCATTGACATCGATACAGAACTGGATTTTGAGTACGCGGATTTTTTATTAAAGAGACAGAATGGGTAAGGGAGTAGAAGATGAGGTATTGCAAAAGATGTGTCATGCCGGATACAAGACCGGGAATTACTTTTAATGGGGAAGGAGTGTGTTCTGCTTGTCAATCGTACGAGAAAAGAAAGTTGACAGACTGGAACAAAAGGCAGAAAGAATTTGAAAAAATATGTGATAAGTATCGCGGAATGAATGGAACTGGCTATGATTGTGCCATTGCGGTGAGCGGTGGAAAAGACAGTCATTATCAGGTTTTTTTGATGAAAGAAGTCATGAAAATGAACCCGATACTTTTTAGTGTCGAGGATAATTTCAAAATGACCGAGGCTGGAAAACATAACATCCAAAATCTTTCTGAAGAATTTGGGTGCAATATAATTAGCTTGAAGCCCGATATCAAAACGCAGAAAAAAGTAATGAAATATACGTTTGAAAAGTATGGAAAGCCCACTTGGTTTATCGACAGGCTGATTTATACATATCCCTTAATTATGGCTTTGCAATTTAATACGCCATTATTGGTATATGGTGAGAATGTGAGCTATGAGTATGGCGGAAATGATGGTGAAGAGACATATTCCGCAAAAGGCCAGTTAAATAATGGAGTAGCAAGCGACATTGAAGATAAAGAGCTGCAGGATATTGGAATTGATGTGAGATCGCTGTCTATGCTTAAAGCGCCTTCTCATGAAGAAATGGAGCAATTGGATCCAATTTATATATCCTATTTCAAAGAATGGAATAGTGTCAGTAATTATCAATTTGCAAAATCCAGGGGATTTCATGATTTGCAGCATGAGTGGGACAGAAGCCAGCATATTGAAAATTTTGACCAGGTGGACAGCCGTGCGTATCTTGTTCATCCCTGGATGAAGTATCCTAAATTTGGACATGCTTTTGCGACAGACTATGCGTCCAGATATGTTCGTTATGGATTGATTAACAGGCATGAAGCAATCGAACTGGTAAAAAAGCATGATGCATTTCTGGATCCGTTATGTGTCAGGGATTTTTGTGAATTTTGTGGATATTCCGAGACGGAATTTTGGAGTATAGTGGACAAGTTTTACAACAGGGATCTGTTTGAAAAAAATGATTTTGGTGAATGGATACTGAAAAACCCAGTATGGAAATAAGCAGGATAAATTTTTTGACATGGAGAATGAGTGATGAAAGTCGAAAGAACACACGATTATTTGTATTTAAATGAGGACTATAAAGAAAGACCAAAAGAGTATTTTAAGTTTATTGAAAGAGAGATATCGAAGGATTTTAACGCAGAAAGTTTCAAAATGATAGACATAGGATGTGAGACGGGAAGTTTTCTGTTTTTTCTAAGAAATGCCTATCAAAATGCAGAATTAATTGGAATAGATATACTACCTGAATTGCTGGAAAGAGTTAATACAGAACAAGGAATTAAAACAGTATTAGGGGATATTTCAAGTCCAGATACATATAGAGACAAAATGGGAGAACTGCAGGATTGCGATTTTGTGACGATGTTGGGGGTTCTTAGCATATTTGACGATTTTAGACCAATCATTCAAAATGCTTTGGATTTTCTAAAGAAAAATGGATTTCTTTATATTTTTGGGATTTTTAATCCTGAGAATCTGGATATCATTATACGGTCAAAGTATTCTGATAGGGAATGTGACTGGGAACGCGGGTGGAATTATTTTTCTATATATAGCTTAAAAAAGTATTGTAATGAAATTGGATGTAGTATTGAATTTCTTCCATTTCATATCGAAATTGATATCCCAAAGCATAATAATGACCCATTGAGAAGTTGGACAATTAATATTTCAGATGATGAAAAAATGATACTAAATGGTCTTCAATTAGTACATAATTTTTATTTGGCTAAGATTAAGAAAGAAATATGAACAATAAGCAGTGTTGTTTAAATAGCATTTGGAGTCCAAATGGGGGTGCTCAAGGCGTGAGATTACAGGACAATTATCCTGATGGAAATATTTTATGGTTCAATGATTTTTATCTTGACGAAGATAGAATTATATTTTCAGCAGGAAATTTTAATGGATTATATGAATATTTTATATCAGAAAAAAAACTGAATTTTTTGGGAAACTTTAAGGATGAGAATTTGTTTGGAAAACAATTATATGGAAAGGTGCATCAATATAAGGACAAGCTGGTATTTACTCCATTGAGTGCCGAGAATATTGCTGTCTATGATATGAAAAGTAAAACATTTGCGTCCGTGCCATTGCCCATTCCTAAAAATAGCTGCGGCTTTGAATGTAAGTTTACCAATTCAATTATATATGGCAATCAGTTTTTTTTGTTTCCAGGGTATGTCTCATACATTGTGGAATATGATCTTGAAAAAGATAGGCTTATTGTTCATGATGACTGGTATGATGCATATATCAGGATGTGGGGCAAAGAATCTGATTTTTTATTTGGTTTTGACATGGTGGCGATTCAAAATGCGGTTTACCTGGCATCAATTCAGCATAGTGGTTTATTCAAATATTATTTGGATGAAAATAAATATGAGTTTATTGAGATGCCAGGAAAGTCTGGGTATGTATGTACATTGAGTTATGACGGAAAGTTTTTCTGGTGTGGAATGGATGATGGAAAGCTGTTAAAAGTGGATTGCAGCGGAAAAGTTATTCAGGAATTGGATACTTTAACAGCATATGGGTTGGAGAAAGGGAGAACAGATCTTTTTGTAAGCAGTATTTTTGAGGGGGGATGGCTGTGGCTGTTTCTAAGTCAGGAAAGTACTGTATTAAAAATTAACTGCAACAATATTGAAGAGGATTTTGAGATTATCAGATATTCAGATAAGGAGAGACAATATACAAACTTTGAATATCATACTGTTAATGGTGTTGTTAAAAAAAATGGTCTCTCTCTTTTTTTTGTTCGTTCAGACAGAACGACAAAGTGCATTATGGATGGTGGAATAAAACATTTTTTGGCAGCTGTTTCGGATTCGACAGGGTGGTCGGAAAAGACGATAGAGGGGATGTTGTTTTATGATGAATATGAAAAATATGAGAAACGAAGAAATAACTATTTCCATAAAGACCTTGGCGTTGTATTGATAGAAGAAACTCCGTTTACTGAAACGTTAGATTATTTAATAAATAACTCAGGTGTATTAAACCAGAATGGAAACGGATTGGATAACAGGGGAAAAATCATTTATGAAAATTGTTGATAAAGGAAAATAGTGTGAAAAATACTTCTAAGGCAGCAAAAGACGCTACCTAAGAAGTATTAAAATTTCACACAGGAAAAACGCAAAAGGCGGCGTTTTTCATATCTATTTGAGCCGCCCAAGGCGGCATGGGAGATTAATATGCAAAAAAAAAGGATTTTGAATCGATTCAATTTGTATGAACGGAATATATATAAATTTTTTTCAAAGAACACTCCATTTTCTTTGGCTAAGTCTGAGATAAGACAATGGGTAGCATTATTCATAACGATGGTTAATAAGCTTTTTTTGCACAAGATTTATCTTAATTATGTAGAGCTGCCAATAACAACAAAATGTTCTTTAAGATGTAAGAACTGTGCTAATTTGATTCAATATTATGAATATGGAGAATTCCTGGATGGTAAATCCCTGATTAATGATGTTTATCGTTTATGCCAAATAACCGAAAAAATAGAAATGTTTAGAATATTAGGCGGAGAACCTTTGTTGCACCCGCAATTGAAAGAAATATTAGAAGGGATTAAGAAAAATGATAACATAAAAAAAATTCAAATTGTTACAAATGGAACATTGTTGTTTCAAAATGACATCCTTGAAATTTTAAAGGACAAAAGAGTTTCTGTTGATATTAGTAATTATGGAAAAGTATCGAGAAATTATGAGAAACTGATTCGGCAATTAAGACATAACAGGATAAAATATACTACAAATAAAAACTTGGTTTGGACAAAACAGGCAGATTTTTTGTTTCAAGATAAATCGCAGAAAGATTTGGAATTGATATTAAAAAACTGCAAATTAGATTGTATTAGCATGCTGGATGGAGAGGTTCATATATGCCCCAGATCTTCTAATGGGAGTGACTTGAAAATATTTCAGGCAGATAAAAAGGATTATATTAATTTAAGACTTCATAAGACAAAAAAGGAAATGCGTAAAAGTTTTTTTGCATTATTAAACAGAAAGAGTATTGTTGCCTGTAATTATTGCAAATCATATATGTGGGATAAGCTGGAGCAGTGTATGCCGGGAGAACAGGTTAGCAGAGATTGGGCACTAAAAAAATATCATAAAACTATGCGTTTAAATAGGAGAGGGAATAATGAATTTGGTAGTATGGGGGGCAGGTAAAAATTATATAGAATACAGGCATTTGATAAAACATGATAAATACAGATTAGTGGATTCAAATCAGGATAAGCAGGGAGTGGTAATTGATGGTATAAAAGTGGAAAGTCCGGATATTATTAATAAAACGCAATACGATTATATCGTAATATCATCTTGCCTGTATTTTGATGAAATTTATGATAAATTAAAATATGAGTTTTCCATTAGTGGTGAAAAAATTATTCCTCTTTTTGATATGAAACTTGAGCTGATAATGCGTGATATAGGAAGACATAATTTACAAAAAAGCTGCAGACCAAGAATTTTGTTTGGATTTTGTTTTTTTATATATGCAAACTGCAGGGTGCATGATTATTTACTGGCTGAATCACTGCGGCTTCGGGGGGCAGAGATAATACCAGCAGTCTGCGGAGGGATTCAAGAGCTGCAATGTTCTGTATACGGTGGCGTATGGGGCGGCGATGCTGCAGATATGTTAGACAATCACAAACGTGATTGTAATAAATGCAGCAGATGCAGTGAAAGAGTCTGGGGAGACTGGGGCGATTTTAATATAGTGTCTGCGAAAGATTATATTACAGGTGATGAAAGGAAGTCTGCGAAGGAATACATACAAAATCTGGATGTTGATTTTATTGCAGATTGGAAATATGAATATTTCCCTATAGGAAGGTGGGCTTTGAGAACATATTATAACAATCAGCTTATTTCCCATAAAAGTGGTTGGAACAAAGAAGAAGAAAGCGAAATAAGAAATCTGGCATATAATGTAATAATAATGTGTATTGCATCTGCGAAAATGATAGAGGATGTCAATCCAGAGATAATATATTCTAATGATAGTTTTTATTATCCGTGGTCAATTCTTGAATTAATTGCAAGAAACAAAGGCATACCTTTTTATAATGGATATGGTGATTTTAGAAAAGATTCCTATTCTTATGCAATGAATGTACCAGTTATTGAAATGCATTTGGAATCGGCATGGAAAACATTTTCCAGACAAGTGTTAAAAGTCAGAGAGACAGAATTTATAAAGAATTATGTTTCTAACAGAAGGTATGGAAGGGATATGGCGATTAATACGGCTGATCCCTTTGAGTCAGCAAGGAAGGTAAACAAAAACTCTGTTTATGGAGAAATTAGAGGCGAAAAGAAAACTGCATTACTTGCGGCAAATATAACATGGGATGCGGCAGCGATTGATAAAGGTATTTTGTTTGAAAATTTAATAGACTGGATATTGTATACAGTTGATTTGTTTTCGAAACATACAGAATGGCAGTTAATTGTAAAGGCACATCCGGGAGAGGTGTATAAATATTTTCCGGAAGCGCGTGAGAGGATCTGTCTAATTGTTTTGGAAAGATATAATTATCAATTGCCTGAAAATATAGTTCTGATTGATGCTGATGCACCTGTCAGTGTATATGACTTGTTTGGGCATATAAACTTGGGAATAGTATATACGAGTACAGTTGGACTGGAGATGTGCTGCAATGCGATTCCGACTATTACAGTTGCAAAGGCGCCATATAGTGGGAAAGGATTTACCTATGATCCAGTAACTATTGAAGAATATGAGAGCCGGATAATTACGTTAATGAATTTCAAAATGCCAGATGAAAAAGTAAAAATAATGGTACGGCAGGCAGAAAAATTTTTTCTGCTGTATTACTTTGTTTATATGCTTCCAATTCCTTTTTATGCTTTTTCATACGGAAAAGGAGTTCAATTAAAAATGAGTGGTGCGTCTGAATTGCTGCCAGGGAAAAATAAAGTATGGGATTATATATGTGACTCTATTTTAGGAAAGGAGCCTATCCTTTCTGAGCATAGATTTCCACCTTATGGATTGAAAGATGATTGATGGATACATTTAAGTAAAAAATAGTAAACGATATTATAGGGAGAAGTAGTGAATGTGTAAATTGTTTGTTTCCATAATTATTCCAACATATAATCGTGCGCATAGTATTAAATATACATTGGATAGCTTTTTGCAACAGAATTATCCTGAGGATAAGTTTGAAATTATTGTTTGTGACAACAACTCAACAGATAACGTAAAAGAGGTTGTTTTAGACTATGTGGAAAAATATAGTGAAAAAAAAGTAAGATATATGTTTGAGGGCAGACAGGGAGTTCATTATGCGAGAAATTCTGCTGCAAAAACAGCAAGGGGTGATATCTTGTATTTTACGGATGATGATATGCTGGCAGAGCCAGACCTGTTAAAAAATCTGATTCCGATATTTGAGCGCAACAACAAGATTGGGTGCGCGACAGGAAAAGTGTTGCCTAAATGGGAGACACATCCTCCTAAGTGGATTAGTAGATTTTGTATAAATTATCTACTTAGTTTAAATGATTTGGGAAGTAGGACAATAATAGGAGCTTATGACATGGGAGTATTTAGCTGTCATGAAGCAATACGACGTGAAACGTTTTTTGAAACGGGTGGGTTTCATCCAGAATACACCAGGGATGTGTATTTAGGTGATGGTGAAACGGGGCTTAATCAAGATATATTAAGAAATAAGTGGAAGATGGCATATGTGGGTAAGTCAGTAATATATCATATGATTCCGCCAAAACGAATGACACAAAAGCATATTAATAAAGTTATGGCTAATGCAGGAATTGCAATAAGTTATGGGGAATATAGAAAAAAATCTTTTGATAAAAAAAGTCTTTTTTATCGGTATGAAGGATATTTTAAGGCGTATTTGAAAGACTGTAAGGATATTATCGTAAAAACATTGCTAGGGGAATCGACTTTAAGATTTGTTGTTGCTAAATGGCATTATTATAAGGCAAGGGCTGTATATGATTATCATATTGTGTATGATAAGCGATTTAGGAGAATGGTTATTAAAAACAACTGGTTAGATTAGATGCCATATTTATTTGAAAGGAACGTTATGGGACATAAAAGAATATTGATAACAGGAGGCGCGGGCTTTATAGGGTCTCATTTGTGCGAAAAGTTATTGAAGCAGGGAAATGATGTTGTATGTATGGATAATTTATTTACAGGGCAGAAAGATAATATTCGTCATTTGATGGACAATCCTTTTTTTGAGTTTATCCGACATGATGTTTTACAAGATGTGTATATAGAATGTGACCAGATATATAATTTGGCTTGCCCAGCAAGCCCAGTGCACTATCAATATGATCCAATTAAAACAGGGAAAACAAGTGTTCTTGGCGCGTTGCATACACTTGGCTTGGCAAAAAGATGCCATGCACGTATTCTTCAAGCAAGTACCAGTGAGATATATGGAGATCCGGAGATACACCCACAGCCGGAAAATTATAGGGGATGTGTAAACCCTATAGGTATTCGCTCTTGTTATGACGAGGGAAAGCGCATGGCGGAAACTTTGTTTTTTGATTATTATAGACAACATAATGTAGATATTAAAGTGGTGCGAATTTTTAATACATATGGTCCGCGTATGAGGCCTGATGATGGAAGGGTGATATCGAATTTTATTGTACAGGCGTTAAAAGGCGAGGATATAACAATTTATGGAGATGGGAATCAAACGAGGAGTTTTTGTTATGTAGACGATTTGGTTGATGGTATGGTACGGATGATGGACAGCAAAGAGCATTTTACCGGACCAATAAATTTAGGCAATCCAAATGAAATTACAATGAATCATCTTGCCGAACTGATAATCGAGCTTACAAATTCCAAATCAAAGCTTATTTATATGCCATTACCGCAAGATGATCCAGTGCAAAGAAAACCTGTTATTGAGCTTGCACAAAAGGAATTAGGCTGGATGCCAACAGTATCGCTGGAAAAGGGAATCATAAGTACAATTGAATATTTTAAAAGTGTATTGTGATAATGATGGGTTTGTTTCGTGTAATTGAATTTAAAGGTTTGACCATGATGTTTTTGCTAGGAGGAGTCAAAGAAAAAGGAGAATTGGAATGGGATTAATACTCAGAAATAAAAATGAGGACATAAAAAAGTATATGAATAAAAGGGAGTTGTTAAAGGTTGTATATGGGATAACCTTTGCGGAAGATTTTTTGGAAGAAACAGGAATGAAGCCGGATTATTTTTGCGATGTTAAAGCGGAACGTGAAAACTTATCTGTCAATGGTATACAGGTCATAACAAAAGAAAAATTGAAAGATATTTTGGAAACACAAAACAAAAGGGCGCTTATTCTTATTTGCGCAGGACCTGATAAACGTATTGTAAACAGTATATATAAAGATATATGTATGCTTGATATGAATGCAGACGTTTTTGATTATTTTGCAAATGAAATGGTTTTTACAAACAGAACATTTACATATAAAGGGGTAACACTAGATTTATATGAGCATATTTTTAACGATGGTTTTTGTGATACAAGAATGACAGAGCGCAGCGTAGAACTTTCTCTGGCTAGAAATTATCTTGAAAAATGTGAAGGGGAAATCGTTGAAGTAGGTGCGGTCACGCCATATTATCAGGCAGACTGTTTTGGAAAGGTTAAACATATAATTGATCCAACAGACAGGCACATTAAGGTTGATATTAGAAAGTCGTTGTTTGATTGTAATTTTGAAGGACAGGATGTCATTTCAATTTCAACATTGGAGCATGTGGGTACAGGCGATTTTAATTTTCAGGAGAAGCATGACGCAGTGGAAGCAGTTAATAAAATATTGAATGAAGCGAAGACGTGCCTTATAACTGTTCCTACAGGTTATAATCAAATGTTGGATGAATGGCTGATACATCATAAATATGATAAGGAAATAAGAATTATTAAGCGAAACTGCAATAATAAATGGAATGAGGTGATACCAGATGACTTCAACGGCATTAGGTACACGAAATATTGGGCTAATGGACTGGCTGTGATTGAGAAATCTGGTGAAGGAACATGAATTTTATACCTGTGAATGAACCATTATTAAACGGAAATGAGAAAAAATATCTATGTGAATGCATTGATACTGGATGGATTTCGTCAGAAGGACCATTTGTAAAAGAGTTTGAACAAAAATTGAGCACATCGGTACATAGAAAATATGGTATTGCGGTGTCCAGTGGGACAGCCGCTTTGGAGGTTGCTGTTCAGGCATTGGGGATTGGAGTGGGTGATGAGGTGATTATGCCCACATTTACGATAATTTCCTGTGCCATGGCAGTTACAAAGGTTGGGGCAATTCCTGTATTAGTGGACAGCGACATACATACATGGAACATGAATGTGGAAGACGTTGAGGCAAAAATAACAGCAAAAACAAAAGCAATCATGATTGTACACTTGTACGGACTTCCTGTTGAAATGGACAGGATTCTTGCCCTTGCAAAAAAATATCACCTGAAAGTCATAGAGGATGCCGCAGAGATGCATGGTCAGACATATAGGGGGAAGCCATGCGGCAGCTTTGGCGATGTCAGTACGTTCAGTTTTTATCCAAACAAGCATATCACAACAGGCGAGGGCGGAATGGTTGTAACGGATGATGAAGACCTGGCAGAGCGCTGCAGGATGCTCCGTAATCTTTGCTTCAAAAGGGATGCCAGATATGTACATGACGAAATCAGTGACAACTACCGTTTTACGAATCTGCAGGCGGCAGTCGGTCTTGCACAATTGGAACGGCTGGACGAGTTTGTAAAACGCAAGCGGGAGATGGGGAAATATTACACAGAAGCTTTGAAAGGGGTAAAAGGTCTGCAACTGCCAGTTGCCAGGACAGAGAATGCAGAAAATATATATTGGGTATATGGTTTGCTATTGGATGAGGATATTCCGGCTGACAATAAAAAGGTGCAGAAGCTGTTGTCAGAGGAGGGGATCGGGACGAGGACATTCTTTTGGTGTATGCATGAACAGCCGGTGTATCAGAAACAGGGATTGTTTCAAAACGAAAGCTATCCCAATGCGGAATATCTTGCCAAGAAAGGTTTTTATATACCGAGCGGGCTGGCTTTGACAAAGGAACAGATGGAATATGTTGTATGCAAGGTTAAGAAAGTAATGACACAGATAGGGTGATAAGAGGGCTGTAGCATGGAAGTGTTTCAGGATTATGCATATTATTATAATGCATTTTATAGGGATAAAAACTATAGGGCAGAGGCAGAACAGGTTAATCTGTTGTTGAAAAAGTATGGAAAGGATGTAAAACGCATTATAAATTTTGGCTGCGGCACAGGAAAGCATGACATGGAACTGACTGGTATGGGGTATCAGTGCATGGGAATTGACATGAGTCAGATGATGATAGATATAGCCAGGGAAAATACATCAGGCAGGGAAAATATTGACTTTTCTGTTGCTGATATACGGCAGTATAAAACTTCTGCGCAATACGATGCAGTGATTTCCCTGTTTCATGTTATGAGCTACCAGAATACGAATGAAGACATACTGAAAGCGTTCCGATCAGCAAGGGCGGCATTAAGTACTGGGGGAACATTTCTGTTTGATGTCTGGTATGGCCCAGGTGTGCTGAGTGACAAACCGACATTGCGTGTAAAGGAGATACAGGATGACCAGTATCGGCTGATTCGGATAGCCAGACCTGTCATGCATGACAAGACAAGCATTGTGGATGTATGTTATGAAATTCTAGTCATTGATAAACGGACAGGGGAGACAAAGGCAATCAGTGAAGTACACAGTATGCGGTATTTTTTCAGACCAGAGCTCGAAAGTTATTTGGAGAAGGCTGGCTTTGAACTGATTGATAATCTGGACTGTGCGACATTGGAGGCAACAGACTATGACTCGTGGACAAGTTATTTTGTGGCACGTGCTGTCTGAAAGCTAAAGGGGAGGGGGATATTGTGGGACAGATAGAGGAAGTAAGGAAAAAGAACAAGCTTCTTGCGATGATTATCCGTAATGATTATGACTGCAATGGTGTTGACTTTATCACACCAAATGAATATTCGCAGCAGGTGGCATATATGCATCATCCTACAGGAAAGGTGATAGATGCCCATGTACATAATATGGTACACAGGAATGTGGTTTTGACACAGGAAGTTTTATTTATTAAAAAAGGTATCTTAAGGGTGGACTTTTATGATGAATATGAGGATTATCTGGAAAGCAGGGATTTACATGCTGGCGACATCATCCTGCTGGTTTCCGGAGGGCATGGGTTTCAGGTATTGGAAGAAGTTGAGATGATAGAGGTAAAACAGGGACCTTATGCAGGTGAACAGGACAAAAAAAGGTTTTCAGGAGTAGGTGAAGGAGCAGTTTTGTATAAATGAAAAAGGTAATATTGATGTCGCTGCAAAATGTCTGGCTTGGAAATTCGCCTGCCCGGTATCAGCTGTTGGAAAAACTGGCAGACAGAGGATTTGAAACATATATCTTTATGAAAGGACATCTGAAGCAGAAAGAAAATTTTCCTTTTGTACACCATGTAATAAATGTTTCAGAAATGCGGAATAAGGATATTAGAAGGAAAATAAGGGATATTGCTCCACAGGTAGTTGTTGCATCGACTTATGAGGATGTTGGCAGTATATACTTGCTGCCTTGGAATATGAAGAAAACTGTTTTTTATTATTACAATTTAGAAATTTACACATCATACGTGCCAGTGGAAATAAAACAGGGAAACAGGGGAATTTATTGGCTGGAAAAGATGGTATATCCATGTAATAAATTGAAAGAGGTATTATATACAAAAAAAATAAGTGCATTCACAATACAGGATGATATGCGGAAAAATATATCTAAAAAGTTTCATGTTCGACACAAAAATACAATCCTAATTCCAAATTCTTATGTATTTGATAAAAGTAAAATAGATGGCAGCGCAGGAAAGGGCGTTATTTTTACAGGGGGCATTGCAAGGTGGGGATTATCAGACCAGTTATATAAGTTAGAATTTGTAAAAGCGGCACCTGTGACTTTTGCAGGCAGGATAGACCCATATTATTGGAAACAGATAGCAAAACTCAGGAAAACGAATCCGAACCTCTCTTTTATCGAGCAACAGCTGCCGCCAGAACAACATGCTGGTTACATTTGTCAGTTCGCTGTAGGCCTTGTGTGGTATAATCCGCCGCGGAATGATGCAAATAATTGTTATATGGGACTGGCATCGGGAAAAATGTTCCGGTATCTTAGTCTGGGAAAGCCGGTTATTGCTATGAATTGCTTTGGGCTGGCACATGAGATAAGAAGGTATAATTTGGGCGTTGTGATTGATGATATCTCACAACTGGATGGTGCATATAAGAAAATTATGGAGAACTATGCATTTTATCAGAAAAATGTGATAACTGCCTATAAAAGAAGATATGATTTTAACAAAGTAATAAAGCCTTTTTTGGATTGTATAGAAAATGATATAGAGGGATTAAACTGATTTTGGACTGATGAATAAAAAAGTATTTGTGTATGGAAAGGGAGGGGCTTGTTATGAAGAAGGCAATGATTTCAATTATGTCAGCATTAACAGGTGCTGCAATTGGTGCAGGAGTGTCAGGAAAGGTCATCGGGGATGCGGTAACAAAAACAAAGGCGATGTCTGACAAACATTTTGCATTATTTTTAATGATGAACCAGTGGGTAAAGGTAAAGCAGGAAGGAAAAAATCTTGCAGCATACTTTGAAAATTATGGATATAAGAAGATTGCCATTTATGGTATGAGCTATGCAGGGGAAACATTGGTTGATGAATTAAAGGACAAAGGGATAACTGTTGCGTATGGGATTGATAAGTGCGCGGATTCGTTATATGCAGATGTAGAGATAGTGACGATGGATGATGTGTTAAGACCAGTGGATGCAATTGTAGTGACTGCAATTACATTTTATGATGAGATAAAGGAGGAACTTTCCCGGAAAATAGACTGTCCGATTATTTCCCTGGAAGATATTTTATATGAGGCGTAAGAATAGTTTGTATTAATGTATGAATATAATTTTTTTATTATGACATGAAGGAAAAGCGGAAAATGAATAGTTTTATGATGGCTTTTGGACTAGCTGGTATCATGTTATGTGTGGGTATGGTTCTGCGAGCCAGGCTGGTGTTTCTGAGACGTATGCTTGTGCCGGCAAGTGTTATAGGCGGTATTATAGGTATGATTTTAATGAACATATTACCGATGACAAATGTGGATATAGGTGCTGATTCTGGTATGTACACCAATATTGTGAATAACTTATTTACAATATCCTTTATTTCAATCAGTCTTACAGGCTCGGCGCAGGGACACGGCGCTTCCAAAAAAGAAATAATGCGAGGTGCTGTGGGAATGGGGATGGTCTGGTGTCTGCTATATGCGCTCACGCCGATAATTGCCGCAGTTATAATCGGTCTGGCAGGAAAAAGTGTAGGGATGGGGAGTATTTATGGTTTTCTGATACAGTTTGCCTTTTGTCAGGGACCGGGACAGTCGGCAGCATATGGCGCTATTTTTGAACAGTTTGGAATTGAGAATGCTTCAATGACCGCGATTACTTTTTCAACAATTGGATTTATTGTTGCTTTTCTGGTGGGGATTCCGGCTGCCAAAGCAGGGATAACGAGCGGTATAGCAAAACATTGTGGCAGGCTGGATGAACCGGTTTTGAGGGGATATTTAAAAAAACAGGAACAGACGGAATATATGATAAAGGACACCACTTGCAACAGCAATATCGAGACGCTGTCATTTCATTTTGCATTGATAGGGGTATGCTATGTACTGGCTGTGGGAATTTCAAAAATATTATCACTGATACCTGGATTTTTGGGGACTTCAATGGGCAGCATGATGTTTATGAATGGAATGTATGCGGCCTACATTGTTAAGTGGATTATGAAGAAACTGCGTCTGGATTTCTTACAGGAGAATATTTTACAGGGCAAGATTACAGGGTGGACGGCAGATTACCTTGTTGTATGTGCGTTTATGGCTGTTTCCTTTCAGGTCATTCAGAAATGGCTGCTCGTGATTCTGCTTGTTTCTGTAGTGATTACGGTAGTCACATTTGTGATTTGTTTTTATTTTGGACAACGCTTTGGCGGTGATAATGATTTTGAACGTACCCTGGGGTTATATGGAACGTGTACTGGAACTGTTCCAAGCGGCATTGCACTTGTCCGGATTGTGGATCCTGATTTTCATACCCAGACCAGTATCGAACTGGGGGCATGCAATCTGGTTATGCTGGCAAGTACGCCGGTATATATCATTATTTTGGCACTTGCATCAGGAAGTATCGGCATTGCTTTCGCGATAATGGGGCTGGCGGGATGTGTGATTGCGTATCTTGTTGTTCTAAAGGTGACAAAATTGTGGGGAAATAAAACATTTAGCTGGAAAAATAACAGGAAAATATAATGTGGCGCTTAACAGGTGGCAGGATTGTTTGGGAGGAGAAAAATGAGAACAAATGTAGAGCTATATCATGAACCTACAGTAATATTAGAGCAGCTGTCAGAAAAGAATAAGTCAGAAATGACGGAACGTGAGCTGGCATTTGTATGTGGTCTGATTAAGGAGCGCAGACCAAAGAAAATAGTCGAGATTGGTGTGGCGGCTGGGGCTACCTCGTCTGTAATATTAAATTGTATTTCAAGGCTTGATTTAGGGACAGAAATGTTTTCCATTGACTTATCATTATACCATTATACGGATAAAAGTAAAAAAACTGGTTATTTGATAGACGAATGTATGCCATTGCTGGAACAAAGGGGGAAGAAACCTCGGCATACTTTATATACAGGAAAACATGCAGTGGACTGTCTGGAAGCAATTGGTGAGGGGATTGATTTTCTGATACTTGACACGGTACATAGTCTGCCAGGAGAGATACTGGACTTTCTGGCATGTTATCCGCTCTTAAAACAAGGATGTGTAGTAATACTTCATGATATTACACTGAATCATAAAACAGAGTATAAGATGGATCCCGCACTTTCGCTTGCTACTAAGGTATTATTTGATGTGACTACTGCGGATAAGATTCTTGACATGGGAGAGGGGGTATTTCCTAACATAGGTGCTTTTTTGATAACAAGTGATACAGATAAATATATACAGGACATATTTTCGTCATTGACGATTTCATGGAGATATGTGCCTGATAGTGAAGAACTATCTTTATACAGGAAGTTTTATGGTAAATATTATTCCGAAGAGGCCTTGCAGCTGTTTGACAGGGCAGTTGAAATGAATTGTGGCTCCGTTGCCCGAAGGAAGCTGTATCAAAGGGAAAGAGGGAAGGCGGTTGTAAACGAGACTGTTAAATTATACAAACAGATTGCAGATTCAGGAATAAAACGAATCTATATTTATGGATATGGCATGGTTGCGAAGTCACTTCATTATATGATGGCAGAATGTTGTATAGGAAAAGAGATATGGCATATTGTTTCAGACGGACAGGATATAAGTGGAATTGATGGCAAAGAACATGTGCAGTGTTTGTCAGATGCTGAAATAGAAACAGGCAGGGACATTATCATTATAGGGGTTAATGAATCCCTGCAACAAGAAATTTGTTGTGAATTACATAAGAAAGGAATCTCAGAATATATTCTTCTGAGTTCTGACATTCTTCAACTCCTGCTGTAGCCTGCACACTTTCAAAACTTTGTGGACATATAGAATAGAATGAGGATATGAAAATGGAGCAGATTTATTATAATGGAACGATTGTGACAATGAAGGGAAGGAGTGCACAGGAAGAGATAGAGAGTGCTCCGGAGGCTGTCTGGGTAAAAGATGGGCTGATAGCCGGGACAGGAAAACGAGACGACCTGTTAAAAATGGCAGGCCGTAATGTATGTATGGTGAATCTGGAGGGACATTGCTTAATGCCGTCGTTTATAGATGCACATAGTCATATTCTGATGAATGGGCAGATGTCCATGTTTGCGGATCTGTCACAATGTTCTTCTTTTGATGAGATTATCAGGACGCTTGAGGCGTATATGGAAAGTCATTGTCTGAAAGAAGAGAATGTATTGGTGGGATATGGATATGACCATAATTTTTTAAAGGAAAAAAGTCATCCGGACAAGAGGGTACTGGATCAAGTCAGTGATAAGATACCGATTTTTATACTGCATGTTTCCGCACATCTTGCCTGTGCCAACTCAGCGGCACTGAGGCTGGCAGGAATGAACGAGAGCACACCGGATCCGGAGGGCGGGATGGTTGGAAGAATTGGCGAAGGAAGGGAACCAAGCGGGTATGTAGAGGAAACGGCAATGAGCCTTATACAAAAGGCTGTTATGTCAAGGGTTCAGGTTGATATTGCACAGATGGTTCTTACGATGCAGGAGGCATATATTGCAAACGGTGTGACAACTGTGCAGGAAGGCGCAGCATCAGCCAGGGATATGCAGATGCTGATGAACATCAGCGAATCAGGAAGCCTCAAAGTAGATATTGTCTCTTATCTGCTTATGACAGCGGAAGGGAGTAAATTTATGAAACGTTATGGGGAACAATATGGTTCTTATAGAAAGCATTTGCGGATTGGCGGATATAAATTGATTCTGGATGGTTCCCCGCAGGGAAGGACAGCATGGATGACCAAACCCTATGAAGGAGAAGATAAAGATTACTGCGGATATCCCTGGATGGAGGATGCGGAGGTACAGAATTGCGTTGAAAGTGCGGCTAAGGAGCATAGACAGATTATGGCACATTGTAACGGTGATGCTGCCAGCGAACAATTTATACAGGCCTGTGAAAAGTGTTTTGGAACAAATGACATTGGAAAAAAGATCAGGCCAGTGATGATACATTGTCAGACAGTCAGTGATGAGCAGTTGGACAGGATGGGACATCTGAATATGATTGCTTCGTTTTTTGCAGGGCATGTTTGGTATTGGGGCGATATACACCTAAAAAATTTTGGGAAAAAGAGGGGAAACCATATCAGTCCTGCGAAGTCTGCACTGGATAAGGGAGTTGTTGTCACATTTCATCAGGATACGCCAGTGACAAAACCTGACATGCTCCATACGGTTTGGTGTGCAGTGAACAGAATCAGCAGGGGAGGAGCTGTGATTGGCAGGGATCAGGCAATTGACGTATATGAGGCGCTGCGGGCAGTAACCATAAATGCCGCGTTTCAATATTTTGAGGAGCATAGTAAGGGGAGCATAGCAAAGGGAAAGCGGGCAGACCTGGTTATTTTGGATCGTTCACCATTGGAGACAGACAAATTACTTATTAAGGATATTAGCGTACTGGAGACGATAAAAGACGGGGAAACCATCTATAGGAAACAATAGCAGGAGGATGGTAAAAATGTGGAGTACCAGCAATTATGTGTGGGAGCGGTGCAAGAACGAGGAGAAAATAGCGATTTATGCATATACGAATGCAGGGAAGCAGGTTATGCGTGACTTGTTACGAGCCGGAATCAGGCAGGACTGTATCAAATGTTTTGTGGATAATGATCCTGAAAAAGCCGGCCGGATTTATAATGGAATAAAAGTGATAAATCTTGAGCAGATGATGATGCAGTTTCCTGATGCAGTGGTTATAAACGCGGGACAATCAGCACAGGGGGAAATAACTGAAACGCTGTGGCAGCAAGGGATAGGTGCAGATAGAATCGTAAAGTACATTATAAGCTGGGAAGATATTGCATATGCTCCGGAAAGTGAGTATGAAAAAATATTAATGCAGCTATATGAGTATCATTTCGATGCAAAGCTGGATTTTAGGCATCCTGTAAAATTTAGCGAAAAGATTCAGTGGATAAAATTATATGATAACTCTGCATTGAAAACAAGACTGGCAGACAAATATCAGGTGCGGGAATGGATTAAGGATAAAATCGGAGAGCGGTACCTGATTCCATTGCTGGGCGTGTGGGACAGGCCTGAAGAGATAGACTACGACAGTCTGCCGGAGCAGTTTGTCATAAAATGCAACCACGGTTCGGCGTATATTTATGTTGTAAAAGATAAGAAAAAAATGGATAAGTATAAGATCAGGCATTTGCTGCAGGAATGGATGAATACTGAATTTGCATATAAAAGCCTGGAGCTGCACTATCGGGGAATACCAAGAAAGATTTTGGCAGAACAGTATATACAACAGCAGGATGGAGGATTGACCGATTACAAATTTCATTGTTTTGGAGGCAGACCGCTTGCCGTGCAGCTGGTGGGGGACAGGGATTTTAAAGGGCATACTGCAAGGGAAATTTTTATGGATTTATCATGGAATCCCATGCCTTGTACATATACCAACGCGCGCTATGAAGAAGGGAAATTAAAGAAACCATCTACTTTTGAGGAGATGGTTAGAATTGCGGAAATATTGTCAGAGGGATTTAAGTATGTGCGGGTAGATCTATATTCTGTTGACGGAAAAGTTCTGTTTGGGGAAATGACTTTTACGCCCACATCGGGGTACAGCCAGTGGAAACCGGCAGAATATGATCAGTATTGGGGGCAGTTTATAGAGGTGGAATAATACAAGAAAAAGGGAATGGAAATGAGAATCAACATAGCAGTGGCGACAGATCAAAATTATATGAGGCAGACATATATTCTTATCACTTCTATTCTGGAAGTTTCAAATACAGATGACTGTTATTTTTTTAATATTGTGACGGATAAGGATGTGCCGGTAAAATCTGAGGAAACTTTACGTTCCCTGATGCAGAAATATTCTCACGCGCATATCCGTTTCATACAAATGAACGAACAGGCGGGCAGCCGGATCAAGACGGTCAACATTCATTTGAAACATATAACACGGGCTACATATTTCCGTTTACTATTGCCGGAGTTGATTGATGAGGATAAATGTTTGTATCTGGATACAGATATGATTGTATGTGGGGATATCTCTGAACTTTATGGCACTCCATTGGATGGGTATGAGCTGGCAGGCGTAAAGGCACCGCAATATCATAATTTCCCGGATCGTGGAAAAGAATACTGCGAACGGACGGGGATACCTTCTATGGAACAGTATATCAACGCAGGGGTTCTGCTTTTAAACCTGAGTCTTATGAGGAAAAATCATTTTACTCAGAAGGCAATGTGTTTGGCAGGGCGTTTTTTCCCAACACAGGATCAGGATATTATTAATAGATTATCATATGGCATGATAAAGCATTTACCCTTGAAATTTAATATGCCGGCTTCTTACCATTTAAATTGGAACACGGAATTGATTAAAAGTGTTTTTTCGTGGGATGAGTGGAAGGAAGGAATAAGTGCCCCTTGTATTATCCATTATAGCAGTGCAGATAAACCGTGGAAAAACTTTGCGGTTCCCTTCGCGGATAAATGGTGGGAAATGTGCAGGACAGCTGGTATGTTTAGTGACTTTTTTGAAGAAACACAAGATTGCTTCTATTATCATGGCATCATATGCCAACAGCCTTTGTGGAGGTGCGCGGTGTTTAGTGAACCGTGGTGCCGTGAAGTAAAGAAATACTCAGAGATATATGTTTATGGAGCAGGAGAAACAGGAAAAAAAGTAATTCAGGAGCTGCAACACTATCAAATTATTATATCCGCAGTTTTAGTCAGTAAAATGGAAACAAAGGTTGAAAGGATGGAGGGGATTCTGGTTAAAGAGTTTTCAGATCAGATAGATCATAAGGCATTGATCATAATTGCGGTTTCAGATGCTCAATATATAGGGGAAATAAAGGAGGTGTTGTTTCAAAGAGGATACTTTAATGTGTATGTTATGCATCGTGTTTAAAGGATATGATATTAGAAATTGCATAAATGCAAAGTAACGGAGGGAATATTTTGAGTAGATTTGATACAAGCTCCATAGAACAGAATAATAATACGATCGTATCAATAATTATTCCATCATACAATGCTGAATTATATATCGGCGCGTGTCTTGACAGCCTGATTCATCAGACATATTCGGCACTCGAAATTATCTGCGTAGATGATGGTTCGACTGATAATACATATCATATACTGGAAACCTATCATTCAATGGACAATCGGATAAAATTACTAAAACAGAATCATCAGACAGCGGGTGCGGCACGCAATTGCGGTATTAGAAATGCAAATGGCAAGTATCTGCTCTTTGTTGATGCAGATGACTTCTGTATGCTGGATATGTTGGAAAAACTGGTAAAAAAGGCTGAGTCAGAGCATACTGATGTTTTGGTGTTTGATTTACTGCGTTATGACAATATAAGTAAAAAGGCCGTTGATGATTCATGGACAGCAGTTCATCAGGAGTATTTTGGAGAAGGTGTAAAAGCAGCGATGGATTTAAAGGATACCATTTTTCAGTTTACAACTTCAGGACCTATGAATAAGTTGTTTTTGCGGGAGTTTATTGTGGAAAATAATATCTGGTTCCAGCCAATTCCAAGGACAAATGATTTGTTTTTTGTGTATGCAGCCATGACATATGCCGAACGGATAGCGGTGTTAAATGAAAAACTACAGTACTATCGAATGAATAATTCAGGCAGTCTCCAGGCTACGAATGACAGAAGTCCACTCGCTTTTATAGAGGCGCTGCGGGCATTGAAGGATAATCTGATGCAGCGTGATATATATGGATATTTTAAAGCAAGCTACTTGAAAATGGCCGTGGAGGTTTCGCTGTTTAATCTGGCGTCACAGGAAAGTAAGCGTATGTACGCTCAGGTGCTGTCTGCAGTCTGGGATAACATGGAGAGTCTTAATACAGGTATAAATAATCTGAATAGTACTGTGCAGACTGAAAGACTGACACAGATATTGTCGGGGGAAGATGGGTTTGTTATTTATGGTGCGGGGAAGCTTGCAGAGGTATTTGTGAAATATCTTTTGTTTATTAGATGTATCGATCAGGAGAGAATAAAAATTATAGTTTCACAAAGGTCATATATTCAGGATATGCTTTGTGGAATTAAAATAGGCACCTTAAATGAATGGTCTGAAAAGGATGGGAAGTTTGTATATGTATTAGCAGTAAATGATAAACAAGTGCGCAATGAAATGAGAGGTAATTTGCGAAAGAAAGGGATAGAAAATATCATAGGGATAGATTTTGAATGTATGCTGGCATTGATTAAGATGGGAGAAGCGATTTGACTATATTGGGGGAAGATGTATGGACAAGGTTTTACTTTATGGAATTGGGAATGATGGTAAATGTATACTGGAAGGCATGAATGGAATTGAGGAAGAACTGGGGATTAAAATAATTGCGTTAATAGATAAGGTAAAAATGGACTGTGTGTTTGGATATCCTGTTTATCAGCCAGATAAAATTGGAGAGCTTCCGTATGATTATATCCTTGTTAGCACAGAAAAATACTACCTGCAGATTAGAAAAGAATTGGAGGAAACATTTTCGGTTAGTCCGGAGAAAATAACGTTGTGGAACCAGCGGATTCTTGGACGTGGAAAGGAGAGGTATTATTGCAATATATGTAAAAACAAGCTTCCACTGATGTTAAAGTATGACAGCAGGGATTTAAATTTTTCTGCGGGTAAAGTGGTTGAGCGTGGCGAGAGGAAGGCATCCAGATGTCCGTTTTGTAACAGTCTTCACAGAAACAGATGGGTTTGGTATGTGATGGAACATCATACAGATATATTTGACAAAGGGCAGAGAATACTGCATTTTGCTCCTGAAAGGGGGATAGAATCGGAAATTAGAAAGTTGGATTGTGGGCAGTACATTACCGTGGATTTGGAACCTGGAAGAGCTGATATGGTTATGGATATTACCAATATAACGTTTCCTGACAATACGTTTGATTATATTATCTGTAACCATGTGTTGGAGCACATAAAGCAGGAGACGCAGGCTTTATCAGAGTTAAGGCGCTGCCTTAAAGATGATGGCAGGATTATTTTTTCCGTTCCCGTCTGTTTAGGACAGAATACAATCGAGGAGGAGAACACTGACACTCCGGAAAAACGTTTGTTGATGTATGGACAGGAAGATCATGTGCGGCTGTATGGAAATGATATACAGGAACGGTTACTAAAAAACGGTTTTAGGGCAGTGCCATACATGGTCAGTAATTATCTGCCAGCAAAGGATATACATCAGATGGGACTGATACCAGAGGACATTGTATGGATATTGGAGAAAGATATATGATGAATAGAATAATAGTGTGGGGAACAGGAATGTATTTTGAAGAACTCTGTGAAAGGGGATGCGTTGAAGGATTCGAGGTTATTGCATTTTGTGATAATGATATAAAGAAACACGGACAAATTTTTCATGGGCGTAAAATTATCGCACCAAATGAGATAAAGAATCTGGAGTTTGATGCGATATACATAGCCAGTTCAATATATTTTGCAGAGATCAAATCGCAAATTATTAGTGAGGGTATTGCTCCGGCGAATAGGATTATGACATTTGTTAATAAAAGAGATAAATATGAAGGCGAACTCGCCTTTTGGTCTGCCGTGTATAAGCAGGAAGGCAATTGCTTTGGAAATGCGGCGTATAGGGGGCGTATGTTTGACATCGCAAATGAGGAGGATGATTCTTTCTGGGAAGGTAAAGTCGTTGTGGATTTTGGATGCGGACCGAAAGGAAGACTTGCCTGGTCAAAGACACCCGCAGTAAAAATTGGTGTGGATGTGTTGGCACAGCGGTATTTAGAGAAATTCGGAGATGATTTGATTAAGCATGACATGATTTATGTGACCTGCAGTGAGGACAAGATCCCCATTCCAGACAGTTATGCTGACTGGATTATTACAATGAACTCGCTGGATCATGTCAATAATCTTGATAAAATGGCTGGAGAACTGCTTAGAATATTGAAACCGGGCGGACATCTTTTAGGAAGCTTCAACCTGAATGAACCCAGTACAGAGTGTGAACCGCAGACCCTGACAGAGGAAATTCTGAATGAGAAATTACTCAGGCATTTTAAAGTGGAAATACGCAAAATTATAAACAGGGACGATATTGGAAAAGAAATATTAAATGTCAGGGCGGTAAAAAGATGAGATATATAGAGTCGGGATTCGTGCTAATCAGTGTGATTGTTCCTGTTTACAATATCGAAGAATATCTGCCGCAATGTATAGATAGTATCATAAATCAGTCATATGGAGAACTCGAAATCATTCTGGTTGATGATGGTTCAACGGATTCCGGCGGAAATATCTGTGACAGGTATGCCCGAATGGATTCGCGGATTAAAGTGATCCACAAAGAGAATGGCGGGCTTGTAAGTGCGAGAAAGGCAGGAGTGAACAGGGCTGCAGGGGAATATGTAACCTTTGTGGATGGTGATGACTGGATTGAGCAGGATGCCTACCAAAAATTAATTGATTCGGGGCAGGGAGCAGACATTATTGCATTTGCATGTTACGAGGAGTATGGAGATTACCAAAGTATCAGGAAAAATAATATAGAAGAGGGATTATACATTACCGAAAATCAAAAAAATTTTTTATATAAAACGATGTTTATGGTCAACAATTTCTATGATTTTGGTCTGATGGCATCCCTTTGGAGCAAGCTGATACGAAGGAATCTTATCGTGGAGAACCAGAATAAAGTCAGCGACCAAATCAGTTATGGCGAAGATGTATCATGCACTTTTCCATGCCTGCTGGATGCAGAATCAGTATGTGTGACAAATATGCCGCTTTATCATTACAGACAGCGGCAGGGTTCTATGGTAAAAGGCAGCGCGGCAGTACCTTGTAGTAATTTTATAAATATATATGATTTGTTACGCGCGAAGTTTGGACAGGATTTGTTATTGCAGAGACAGCTTCATTTTTATATGTGGTTTATCCTGCTGGCAAAAGCATATGAAAGTCTGGGAACAGGAATGCCGCTTTTCCCCTTTTCTAAAGTTGCTCTGAAAACCCGTATTGCAGTGTATGGAGCCGGGACATTTGGCAGGACAGTGAAAGAATACTGTGACAGACATCAGCATATAGATGTGGCAGTATGGTCGGATTTACACTACACAATGTACAGAAAACAGGGACTTGATGTGGTAAGCCCGGAAACATTAAAAAGCAGGGAATTTGATGTTGTGGTTATTGCTATTTTGAATGAAACCCTGGCAGTATGTGTAAAGGATGAGATGGTAAAAGATGGGATTTCTGAGGAAAGGATAGACTGGGTGCGGCAGGACATACTGGCATCTGCACCGCTTCCGGACTGGGTAAAGGCAGGTTAACAGTGGATTGATGAAGGGGGAGGGAAATGGACATACTTATACTTTTCGGTGCAGGCGTATATGCCAAAAAATATAAGGCCCTGCTTGATTATCTGGACATGGAGTTCAATTATTTTACAGACAATGATCCTTCTAAATGGGGTATGGTTCTTTATGGGAAGAAGGTCATTGCGCCAGGTGAATTGAAAACATTTCCCGACTGCAAAATCATTGTTTCAAGCACCCATGAAGATGCCATCAGGAAGCAGCTTGCGGGTATGGGAATGGAAAAAAATATTATCGGTTTGGATATGTTATATGATTTATGTGAACATAAGCTGCTAAAAAGTGGGCGGAAAAATTTTAATGCCGGCGGCAGAAAGACTATTTTAATTGATATGTATGAAGGAATCGGCTGGGGTGGAAGTGAACTTTGGGCGGCAAATCTGGCATATGGGCTTAGTAAGGCAGGGAGCAGTGTTATTCTATTAGGCTGCAATGAACAGCCTGAATTAGAAAAAGAATATGAGAGCATGATTATGCGGATATCCGAAAAGGATACGATTATGCAGATGGTACAACTCATGGAAGATAATCTGCCATGTGTTTTTATCAATAACTTTGCAGGGTGTGCGTTTATGGCAGCCGCCATAGTAAAAAGAAAATACACGGATTTGATAAAGATTGTGTCGGTGATACACAGCGACAGCAGAAGTCTTTTTGATGCGTATATGATGATGGGTAAGTATACGGATAAGATTTTCTGTGTAAGCAGGCAGATATGCAGTCATATGCAGGAGTTGTATGATTTTGATCATGCTTCTTTTTATGTAAAAGAACAACCGATTGAAACAGATGCATCATGGAAAAGGACAGAAAACAGGTCAGGAACATTGCGCATCGGGTATGCAGGAAGAATTGTCAGACAGGCAAAACGTGCGGATTTACTTGTTGGTTTACTTGATTTGCTAGAAAAAAACAGACTTAAATATGTTTTGCAGATTGCAGGTGAAGGCGAATGCTTAGAACTGATTGCACAATATATTGTAAAAAATAAGCTGCAGGATAGGGTATTGACTTTAGGCAGACTTCCTAAAAGCCGGATGGACTCGTTTTGGAAAAATCAGGATGTATTCGTTAATGTCTCGGAATATGAGGGGACAAGCCTTTCCATGCTGGAAGCCATGGGATATGGGTGTGTGCCTGTTGTTACGGATGTGAGCGGGGCGAGGGAATTTATTGGGGATAAAAAGAACGGATATATCTGTGATGTTGGGGATATCAAAGGGATTGCAGACTGTATTACAGAGCTTGCAAAGAACAGGGAACTGTTAAAAACGTATGGGGACAGATGCCGCAGGATAGTCCAGGAGCGGTGCAATCCTGTGAAATACATAAAATACTGGATTGAGGAAGTATTAGGAGACTGGCTATGAATATATTGAAAAATGAAAAATACCAGACGGATATCATGTATGTGTCAGAATTGGATATTTCATGGGAAAGGATGAATAATAAGTCAATTATAATAACAGGAGCCACGGGTATGATTGCATCAGTTATTATTGACATACTGATGAAACGTAATGCCGAATATGGTCAGCAGATACATATTTATGCTGTCAGCCGCGGGAGGGAGAAAGCAGAACAACGCTTCTGTGCATACTGGGATAATCCCAATTTCACATGGATATCCCACGATATCAACAGTCCGCTGCCAGAGATTGGCAGTGCGGATTATATCCTTCATGCGGCGAGCAACACGCATCCCCGCGCCTATGCGACAGATCCGATCGGGACAATCACGGCAAATGTGCAGGGAACCTGTCATCTGCTGGATTATGCCGCAAGCCATCACTGTGAGCGTTTTTTCTTCTTCTCCTCGGTGGAAATCTACGGTGAAAACAGAAATGATACGGACAAATTTGACGAGGCATACTCCGGGTACATAGACTGCAACACGCTTCGCGCAGGCTATCCTGAAAGCAAGCGGTTAGGGGAGGCATTGTGTAATGCGTTTGCGTCACAGAAAGGGCAGGATTTTGTGATAGGAAGGTTTTCGCGCGTGTATGGACCGACAATGTCGGATGAGGATTCCAAGGCAGTCGCCCAGTTTATCAGGAAAGCGGCGTCAGGGGAGGATATTATATTAAAAAGCGAGGGAAACCAGCTGTATTCCTATACATATGTTGTGGACGCGGCATCGGCGGCACTGTATCTCTTGCTGAAGGGAGAAAGTAAAAGTGCGGTTAATATCGTTGATGCTTCCTCGGATATCACATTGAAAGAACTTGCGGATCTCCTCGCCCGGGCAGCCGGAACGAAAGTTGTTTTTGAATTACCCGACGATACAGAAAAGGCAGGATATTCCACGGCGACAAAGGCAGTTTTGGACGGCGCAAGGCTTGAGCGGCTGGGGTGGAAGGCGCACACGCCGATAAGGGAAGGACTTTCCAAGACGGTACAAATACTAAGAAGTCAGTATTAGCTTGACATCAGAACATTGATAATTTCATATTTTACATCAGAGTTTGGCATTAAAATTTCCAGTGTTTACATACTTCCGATACAATACTAGAATGGTGGTATAATTACTTCATATGAAACTGGAGGTAAGAGCGGATTGCATCCATGCTGGGGGAGTATGAAAGTGACAAGCATACAGGATGGATACACAGGTGGTTGCAGGGGAAATATACCAGTACACGTCTGGGTATCCTGTGCTTGTGTCGTCAATCTGCAAATGCATTGATGAAGACCTGATTGAAGACGGTATCTTTAAAGATTTGAAAACTGCATGGACAAAAGATGGAGTGGCAGAGGCTGTGAAGAGTATATTGCGAACAGTTTATTGTCGAACTGAAAATCTGGCATGGGAATGAATACAATGAGCGGGGCGAGGAGCAGATTACGGATTACCTGGAATATTATCATAAGGATAAAGGATATCTATTAAGCTTTAACTTTAATAAGAATAAGAAAACGGGTGTGCGTGAGATAAAGACCAGAAACAAAACGATTATTGAGGCGGTTGTATAAGGCAACCTTATAAAGTGTTTTTAATAAAGTCTGATGTAAGGTATGAAGTTACTTTATGTCAGGCTTTTTGTTATTAAAAATTCAATATAAAGGAGAACACAGAATGAACATAGCAGTAATACTGGCAGCCGGTGCAGATCCTACTTTTAGGATGGACATACCAAAGCAGTTTGTCAATGTGTACAACCGGCCTGTCATTGTATACACAATGGAAACCTTCCAGCAGCATCCGGAAATTGACGCAATCATGGTGGCATGCCTTAAGGGATGGGAAAGTATGGTGGAGGCTTATGCAAAACAGTTTGATATCACCAAACTGGAATGGGTAATACAAGGCGGCGGTTTCGGGCAGGAGACATCAAAGCGCGCAGTGGACAGGCTTGCGGAAGAATGTGATGGAGGAGATATCATTATACTCCATGATGCGATTCGTCCGCTGGTATCACATAATGTTATTTCGGACAGTATTGATACATGTAAAAGAAAAGGGATGGGCATTGCGGCGGTGACATCTATGGATAATGTCATGATGACGGATGATGGGGTGACAGGGAAGCTGTCCATTTCACGCCATGCGTTCCGGCGTATCCAGACACCGCAGACATACTTTCTCGGCGAGTTGAAAAAGGCGCATGAGGAGGCTCTGGAGAAAGGCATCCACAACGAAAATGATACGAACAACATGATTTCCAGACTGGGCAGGAACGTTTATTTCTCAATAGGTTCCGACTTAAATCTCAAGATTAACACGGTCGAGGATGTGGCAATGTTTAAGGCACTGTATGCCATGAAAAACGGGGATATTTAACATGAATATAGCATTGATTCTGGCGGGGGGAAGCGGTTCAAGGACGGAGCAGTCCGTGCCCAAGCAGTTTATCAGCATAGATGAAAAACCGATCATCATATATACGTTAGAGGCATTTCAGAACCATTCCGGGGTGGATGGAATTATAGTTTCCTGCATTGATGGGTGGCATGATGTGCTAAGGGGGTATGCATCGGCAGCAGGCATCGATAAGCTGCGCTGGGTGGTTGACGGTGGAGAAAATGGGCAGGCATCTGCGAGGAATGCACTTTTGGCACTGGAAACGATTTGCGAGGAGGATGACATCATAATCATACATGACGCGGTCAGACCGATGATTTCGGAGGAGATAATTACGGATTGTATTGCAAAGGCAGAAGAATGTGGTTCGGGACTTTCAGCGATACGGTGTCAGGAGACGATTATGATGACAGAGAATGGAAGATGCGGGCACGCAGGCATTGACAGGAATGACATTATGCGTGTGCAGACGCCACAGGCATACAGATACGGCAGGGTGCTGTGGGCGCATAAGGAGGCTCTGAAAAGAGGAATTACCAATGCGGTCTATACCAATACACTGATGATGGAGCTGGGAGAGGAGCTTTATTTTTCGTGTGGCTCCAACAAAAATATTAAGATTACGACCTTGGAGGATATTGATATTTTTAAGGCACTGTATGCCACGAAAAGAGACACATGGCTGAAAAGAAAAAACAGTGGATGTATGGATTCGGCAGGAATAGAGAGTATAGGAAAACCACATCATGTACGATAGACCATGGCTGTAAACAGCTCCATTGCACATGATGTGGTTCATTCTGTTTTCGTTTATTGTCTCCTATGAGGTTAAATCCAGATATAAATCCTTATATTGTTTAGCGGAATTATCCCATGACAGGTTTTTATCCATATCTCTCTGAACCATTTCATCCCAGCACCAGCGGTTTAAGAAATACAGACTTTTCGCCCTGTTTATGGCATCCAGTAACAGGCCGGCATCATAGCGGTCAAAAGTAAAACCATTTCCCATATTGGAGTACATATTATACGGTTCAACGGTATCCTTCAACCCGCCAGTCTCACGGACGATTGGTATCGTGCCATAATGCATGGCAATCAACTGTGTCAGTCCGCAAGGCTCAAACTGGGAAGGCACCAGCAGGGCATCTGCCCCCGCATAAATCCTGTGAGCCCTTGTTTCATCATACATGATATTGGAACATACATTTCCCTTGTAGGCATATTCATAATACCGGAAGGAATCCTCGTATCTGCTGTCCCCGGAGCCAAGTACGACAACCTGCGTATGCTCGTCCATAATCTGCGTCATAATGGAATTGACCAGATCCAGTCCTTTCTGGTCCGTCAGGCGGGAGATCAGTCCGATGACAAATTTGTGGTCATCCTGAACCAGCCCCAGTTCTTCCTGCAGTCTGCGTTTGTTTTCTTTTTTCTTTTCCAGTACATTGGTAATATCGTAGTTTACATACAGCCTGTCATCCGTAAATGAATTCCAGATATCATAGTCAATGCCATTTACGATACCCCGAAGCTTGTTGGAATGATATCGCAGGTGGGCATCCAGTGTCTCGCCATAGTATGCGTTCTGGATTTCACCGGCATAAGTATTGCTGACCGTTGTAATGATATTGGAATATGTAAGCCCGCCCTTTAACATGTTGGCATCTTCATAGCCTGTCTTTAAAGCATCCTTGTTAAATACATAATCCGGCAGTCCGGACCAGTACCGGATCGTAGGAATATTGTAAATGCCCTGGAACCGAAGGTTGTGGATTGTCAGAATCGTTTTGGCGGAAGTAAGCTTTGTATCCACGAACTTTATTCTCAGATACACGGGAACAAGGGCAGCCTGCCAGTCGTGGCAGTGGATGATATCAGGAATCCAGTCCATATAGTTCAGTGCAGCCAGCGCTGCTTTCGCAAAGAAACAATATTTCGGAATGTCGTCGACGAGATTTGTATATGGATTTCCAGTGGCAAAAAATTCTTCATTGTCAATGAAATCATACACAACACCCTCCTGGACATATTCCATGATCCCCACATAAAATGACCTGCCATCGGCGCATAGATCCATTTCAAAAGAGCCTTTGTATTCCATTTTTTCCTGATATTCCTGGGGAATGCATTTGTAGCGCGGAAGGATTACTTTTACATCGCAGTTCTGTTTGATCAAAGCTTTGGGGAGGGCATACATAACATCTCCCAATCCGCCGGTCTTTACAAACGGATAACATTCCGAACCAATAAATGCGACACTTCTTCTGGGTGTCGCGGGTATTTCCGTCTTTTGTTCTTCAGCGGCTGACTCTTCGGCGGTTTCCGGCTTCAACGGTTTTTTCTCGGTTTTTTTGACTGCCTTTTCACTTGTTTTTACGGATTTCCTTTTTGGGGCATTCTCTGTCCTGGCACTTTTGGTCTTGGTGCCTTTGGCCTTGGCATTTTCTGTTATGGTATTTTTTTCCATTTTATCTTCGGAAGATTTAACCTCAGATTCTGCCTTGACTGCTTCTGACGGAGTATTTTCCTTTGGCGCTGTTTTGGCCGGTTTCGTTTTTGGCGTATTCGATGTGTTTCGTTTTGTCATCTGACACCTCCTGAGTTTATATTTTTTTCTTCATTATAATATAAGTTGGAAAGATAAGCAATGGGGTGTTGGAAAGATAATCTGTAATCATGGATTTAAGGTAATTGCGAACCCCGCAAAAAAATGTTATCATGTATAAAATACAAATCAGGAGGCGGATAATCTGCCTCCTGCATTACTGCACACAAGGAGATTTGTCCGGGAAGAAAGGAAGTATGTAAAATGGGATATTTTCCGTTTTTTATGGATATCAAGGGAAAAAAATGCCTGATAGCAGGCGGTGGGAAAATTGCGTTTCACAAATTAAAAAAGCTTCTGCCATATGAACCGGCAGTCAGAATTGTGGCGATGGAATTTTCGGCGGAGCTTGCGCGATTTGTTTCGGAAAGCGGCGGATTGAATAATGACATATGTGTCATAAAGAGGGCGTTTGCGCCCTCCGATATAGCAGGCATGGATTTTGTGATTGCGGCCTGTGATGACAGGAAGGTTAACGCTGAAATTGGCAGGCTCTGCCGCAAGGCGGGTATTCCTGTCAATGTTGTGGACAACAGGGAGGAAAGCAGCTTTCTTTTTCCGGCGCTTGTCAAGGCAGGAAAACTGGATATCGGTATTTCTACAGAAGGGGCAAGTCCGGAAGTGGCAGCGTCAGTAAGGAGTCAGATTGCCTCTTTGATTCCGGCTAATATGGAAGAAATATTATCTTACCTAAACAGCCTGCGTCCTCTGGCAAAGGAGTATATTCCGGACGATGACAGGCGTGCCGCATTCCTGAAGGATATGGCAAGGGCGTGCATGGACAGGGATGCGGTTTTTGACGAACAGGAAACACGGAAACGGCTGCAGGCATATGGCAGTGACGAATTGGACACAGGAACAGACAGCGGCAGGGTTGTGCTTGTCGGTGCAGGCTGTGGCGCGTATGATCTGGTTACCGTAAAAGGACTGCGCGCAATCCGATGTGCAAATGTCGTTGTGTATGATGATTTGATTGACAAGAGACTCCTGGAACACGTTTCGGAGCGCTGTGCGTTGATCTATGTGGGGAAGCGGTGTGGAAAGCACAGTATGACGCAGGAACAGATTAATGCCCTTCTGGTCAAAAAGGCGGGGGAAGGCGGTCTGGTGGTAAGATTAAAAGGCGGAGACCCGTTTGTGTTTGGCAGGGGGATGGAAGAAATAGGAGCGCTCCGTAAGGAAGGAGTACACGCTGATTATATTCCGGGAATCACTTCGTGCATTGCAGTTCCGGCAGTGGCGGGGATACCAGTGACACACAGGGAAATCAGCAGAAGCTTTCATGTGGTGACCGGACATACGGCATCCGGAAACGGAATACCTGGGGAGAATATCGACTTCCGGACACTTGCAAGGCTTGACGGTACGTTGGTATTTCTGATGGGACTGACGCATTTGCAACAGATAGCGGATGGGCTTGTCCGCGCCGGAAAAGATACTGTGACACCAGCGGCTGTCGTGCACGGAAATTTTGATGGAACGACGGAGACTGTCCGCGGGACGCTTGCGGACATTGCGGGGCGTGCCGCGGCGGCTAAGATTCCGTCTCCGGCAGTGATTGTTGTTGGAAAAGTGGTGGAAATTATAGGATGATGGTGATATAATCAATTTGTATCGGTAATTTTTGGGTATATGAATGAGGTTAATGCAATGTACAATGGACAAAAAGGAATAATCAATTTTAGGCGACAGCTGGCATTGTTGATTTTAGCGGTTATTTTGTGCATCTCTGGTATGGCGGCAGGGCTCGACATGCCGCAGGTATATGGTGCGCAGACGCGTGTTGTAAAAGTCGGTTTCTTTCCGATGGATGGCTTCAATGAAAAAAACGAGGACGGGACATACGGTGGTATGGATGTGGAGTACCTTGAGGCAATCCGGGACTATGTGAACTGGGATATCGAATACGTGGAATGCGAGAGCTGGGACGATGCACTGCAGCTGCTTGCCGACAGGAAAATTGACCTGGTCGGCTCTGCACAGTATTCATCCAAAAGGGCTGAGATTTATCAGTATGCAAACCTTGCAAGCGGATATACGTTTGGGGCGATTGCGGTAAATGGGAACAGCGCCCTTCCATATGAAGACTTTGATGCGATGGGCGGCATTACCTATGGTATTGTGAAGACCTATATTCGAAAAGATGAGTTCTATGAGTACCTTTCTGACCATGGCATTGGCAGTCCGGTAGTGCGGGAATATAACAGTACGGCAGATTTACTCGATGCCCTTGAAAAACAGGAAATCGATGCGATGGTACATTCCCTGACTGAGATAAGGGAAGGGAAACGGATTATCGGAAGATTTGCGCCGATGCCCATTTACTACATATCCTACAAGGGCAATAATGAAGTCATGCGGGAGATGAACCAGGGAATTGCGGATTTGAAGATGAACCGTCCGGAGCTTGAAAATGAACTGATTGTAAAGTACTATGACAGCAGACTGGATCAGACGATTCTGCTGACGCGGGAAGAAAAAGCATACATTGCGGAAAAGAAAAATATTACTGTCGGCTACTTTGACGGTTACTATCCGTTTTCCTATGAAAATAACGGTGCATACCATGGGCTTGCAAAACAGGTTCTCGATGAGATATCCGTGGTTACCGGACTGACGTTTGACTATGTCAGGATGGAGAATATGGATGAGGCAAGGCAGGCTTTGGCAGATGGGAAAATCGATTTGCTGAACTATTGCGGTGACACACCGCAGAATATGAAACAATCAGGTGCTGCCGTGACAAAAGCATATGCGAAAGTGCCGCATGTCATCATCATGAAGCGTGACAGCAAGGCAAATGAGATCCAGGTGCTTGCCACGGTAAAGAGCGGTGACGACAACCGGGCGACAGCAGACCTGGTCAGCGAGGATGCGCAGATCCTTACGTTTGATTCGCAGCTGGACTGCCTCTATGCAGTGAAGGAAGGCAAGGCGGATGCTGCCATGTGTGACGGTTATCTGACGGAGTACCTGTTAGGCTCCGACCTGAGACTGAACAGGCTTGAGATTCGAAGCGTGCTCAATGATGCGCATATTATTTACATGGCGGTAAGGGATGGGGGAAATCCGCTGCTTCTGAGCATATTCAACAAGGAACTGCTGGAAGTAAGTGACAAGATGGTCAGCGATTATATGCTGAAGGACAACTTTTTTGCCCAGAACAGTATCGAGAATTTTATCAGGACGCACAGCGTGCTGATTCTGATTACTGTCATACTGATTGCAGTGGCAATTGTGCTTGTGATGATGCATATGCTGCGTGACAGCAAACGGATTCAGAAACTGATGTATACGGATTCCGAACTCAATATCTGGAACCTGAATTATCTGAAATACAAGGCCGCACTGAAGCTTTCCGCAGACAAAAGCCAGAAGTATGCGCTGGTGTATATGGACATCTGCCAGTTCAGGCGTTACAATACTTTATATGGATGGCATGCAGGACAGAAGCTTTTGGAACTGATTGTAAAGGTGCTGGGGGAAAATACCGAGCGCGAGACGGAAATCTATGCCAGAAGTCATGGTGACCATTTTGTACTGTTTTTGAAATATGATGATGTTGCGGGACTTGAGACAAGGCTGGCGGCGCTTCAAAATACGATAACGCAGCGGCTGTGTGATATTGCGGATATGCGTATGCCGGTCACAATGGGCGTCTGCTGCGTACCGCCAGGAAGCACGGACATGCAGCTTGTGATTTCCTATGCGATTCAGGCATCTGATTTGCTTCGGAACAGCTATGGCAATGAGATACGGATTTACGACGAGAATCTCAAGGCCCAGTTAAAAGAATATCATGATAAAGAGAAGCTTTTGGAGTCCGTTGACATTCAAAGGGATTTTGTGGCATATTACCAGCCCAAGGTGGACATCAGGAGTGAGCAGATTGTGGGTGCCGAGGCGCTGGTGCGCTTTAAAGACCCCACCGACAATGGTGCAATCAAAGCGCCGGGATATTTTGTGCCATATTATGAGCAGACTGGAAAAATTACGGAGATTGACTTTTTTATCATGGAATGTGCATGTAAGCTGCTGCGGAGACGGATGGATGCCGGCAGACGCGTGGTGCCAATCTCGTGCAATTTTTCAAGGATTCACTTTATAAAAGACAATTTTCCGGAGCAGTTCGAGGCGGTGATGGACAAGTACCGGATTCCAAAAGAGTACATAGAAGTGGAGATTACTGAGACGCTTGTCATGGAAGAACTTCAGCAGCACAAGGTAAAAGAGACCGTGGAGGCGCTGCGCCGGAAGGGTATCCGTCTTTCCATAGATGATTTCGGGTCGGGATATTCGTCGCTCGGGGTGTTTGAGCAGATACCGGCATCGGTTATCAAGCTTGACCGTTCCTTCCTGTTAAACAATGAAAACCGTGTGCGGCAGGTCAAAATCATGAAAAATATAGTGAACCTTGCACAGGATCTGGATGCCCAGGTTGTCTGTGAGGGTGTTGAAAATGACAACGACACGGAGCTGATGATGGAAATCGGTGCGTATGTGGCACAGGGCTATCGTTATAGCAAGCCCGTTCCGGAAGATGTTTTTGAAGAGAAATTAGGATAAAAAATATAAAGGATGAGACGATATGAAACTGAATGAAATACTGCTAAAAAATGACATCACATTATCTTTCGAGGTATTTCCCCCGAAGGCTACTGCAAACTATGAGTCCGTGCGGGAAGCGGCATACGGCGTCGCAATGCGAAAGCCGAGTTATATGAGCGTGACTTATGGTGCGGGCGGGAGCACGCGTGACAACACGTTAAAGATTGCGAAGGGAATCCAGGAGGAGTGCGGCGTCACGACGATTGCCCATCTGACGTGCGTGGGCGCCACCAGGGAAGGAATCCGTCAGGCGCTGGGGGAAATGAAGGCAGCGGGGATTGAGAATGTACTAGCGCTGCGCGGTGACAAGCCAAAGGATTTTGAGGGAGAGCCGTTTACGGATTACCATTATGCATCGGAGCTTGTGGAGGACATCAGGGAATTTGGCGGCATGTACATTGGAGGGGCATGTTATCCCGAGGGGCATGTCGAGTCGGAGAATACACTCGAAGATATTCGGAATCTAAAGAAGAAGGTGGATGCAGGATGCTCTTTCCTGACGACACAGATGTTTTTTGACAATAACATATTCTATAATTTTCTTTCCAGAGTGCGGGAGGCAGGAATCAGTGTCCCCGTGATTCCTGGTATTATGCCAATTACCAGGGCAGTCCAGATTCGAAACGCGGTAAAGCTTTCAGGCTGCAATGTACCGATGCGTTTCCGGAGCATTGTGGACTGCTTTGGGAACAACCCGGAGGCGATGCAGCAGGCAGGCATTATCTATGCCACCGACCAGATTATTGACCTGATTGCAAATGGGATAAAGCACATCCATGTTTATTCCATGAACAAGCCGGAAGTTGTAAAAGGGATTCAGGAGAATCTCACAAAGATTATTTAAGTATGAATTTCAGATATTCCGCATAGATTATATAAATGCAAATGCAATGGAAATAGAATCTATGCGGAATATTTATGTCGGGGATGTTGGGGTTATTGTACAGTATCTGCAGCTGGCGCTGAACAGGGCAGGTTATCTGAACGGAATAAACGGCCAGTTTGACAGGGAAACCTGTGATGCACTCAAGGGATTTCTGGGAGATGGTGTCGGATGCTATGCGGACAGGGCTGCGTGGACAAAACTGATTCCGTACCTCAGGGGATATACGATACACGTGATAAAGGCGGGCGAGACACTGTGGGGGATTGCCAATACATATGATACACAGGTATCTGCCATATTGACGGCGAATCCGTCGCTGGATGCCATGAATTTACCAATAGGAACGCAGGTTTACGTTCCTTTTTCTTTTGCGCTTGTGGATGAGCGCGTCCCATATACTTCGATTCTGACAGAGTACATTATAGAAGGGCTGCAGATTCGTTACCCATTCCTGGTTACAGGCTGCATCGGAAAAAGTGTTATGGGCAGGGAAGTGTGTTACATGCAGTTTGGAAATGGAATAAAGCAGGTCTGTTATAATGCCTGTTTTCATGCAAATGAGTGGATTACGACACCAGTACTGCTGAAGTTTGCGGAGACGTATGCGAAAGCATATGCGGAGGGAGAGGGGCTTTACGGTGAGGATACCGGGACGCTCTTTGATGAATTTAGCCTGTATCTGATTCCGATGGTCAATCCGGATGGTGCGGACCTTGTGAATGGAATCATCAGGAATGAGGAATATCTGGAACAGACAGGGGCTATATCCGGCGATTATCCGGCGATACCGTACCCAGATGGCTGGAAAGCGAATATCAACGGAATTGACCTGAATTTGCAGTTCCCGGCAGGGTGGGAAAATGCGCGGGAAATAAAATTTGCGCAGGGCTACACATCGCCTGCGCCGCGTGACTATGTCGGGGAAGCGCCACTGTCGGCAGTGGAGAGCATCAATATGTATCACTTTACGACTGCGCATGATTTCCAGCTGATACTGGCTTACCATACACAGGGAGAGGTCATATACTGGAAATACCTTGACTATGAACCGGAGAAGTCGAGGCGCATTGCCAATTACTTTGGGCGGGTCAGCGGCTATCAGGTGGAAGAAACTCCCTATGCCTCCGGCTATGCGGGGTACAAGGACTGGTTTATCGAGGCATATAACCGCCCTGGATATACAATCGAGGCAGGGCGCGGCGAAAATCCGCTTGGCATGGAACAGTTTCCTAAGATTTACGAGGACAACAGGATGATTCTCGTGGGGGGGATGACGCAATTATAGGAAATGTATAATACTTACAGAAAATGAAACGAATTTATCAGGTATTTATGTTCCGCGGTTCCGGCACCGATTGATATCATTCCGGTTTTTATGCGGGATGGGAAGACATATGAGATATATGAATAATCTTTTAATAATTTGTAAATAAAACCCATAAAATTCCAAGGTCTGTTTCGTATCTGTTATAGCAGGGACGAAACAGACCCTTTTGTTTCGTCTGAGTGAGGATGGCGGAAATACATGGCTTATAGACGGTTCAGAAAACGGAAGGGATGGGAAAATTTATGAGAAAGAAAAAAGTCTGTATACTGTTGGGCTTGATTATGACAACCGTGTCACTTTATGGATGCGGGGCAGCTTCGGGCGGGGCGGACAATGGGGTATCAAATACACCGCAGGCAGATTACGCGCCGAAGGACATCGTACAGAGTGACACAGTGTCCAATGCTGTAGCCTATGACATGGGTGATGCAGGCGCGGTGGACGGAGGGATGCAGATTGCTGAGGAGGCGCCGGTTTACGAGATGAATGCCTATATGTCTGCTGACGCCGCGTTTGATTCGAGTGATATGCGGATGCCGGACTGGAACACGGAGGAGTACAGCGCGGTGGAGGAGCCGGGATTTAAGTCTGTGGCAAATGACCCGCTTTCCACATTTTCGGCAGATGTTGACACGGCGTCGTACAGCAATCTCCGCCGCATGATTGAGAATGGTTATTCCATGGAGGAGATTCCGGAGGGTGCCATCCGCATCGAGGAGATGCTGAATTATTTTTCGTACGACTATCAGCTGCCCAGGAAAGGGGAACCGTTTGGCGTCACGACGGTAATCGGGGACTGTCCATGGAATAAGGATGCAAAGCTGTTACAGATCGGACTAAAGACGCAGGAGATTGATTTTAGCGAGGCGCCGGATTCGAACCTAGTGTTTCTGCTGGACGTGTCAGGCTCCATGTACACGGACGACAAGCTGCCGCTCCTGCAGAAATCCTTTACCATGCTGGTGCAGGAGCTCGGCAGGAAGGACACCGTGTCCATCGTGACCTATGCAGGTGCGGACTGCGTGGTTCTGGAGGGCGAGAGCGGGGACAATCAGGAAGAAATTGTTGCGGCGGTCAATGCGCTGGAAGCGGGAGGCTCCACGAATGGGGCGGACGGCATTGAGACGGCATATAAGCTTGCGGAGCGGTACTTTATCAAGGGCGGGAACAACCGCGTGATTCTTGCGACGGATGGCGATTTGAACGTGGGTCCCAGCAGTGAGAGCGAGCTGGATGCACTGATTACTGAAAAAAAGGAGTCTGGTGTCTATCTGACGGTACTTGGATTTGGGACAGGAAATATTAAGGATAATAAGATGGAGACGCTTGCCGACCATGGCAATGGCAATTATGCGTACATTGATTCTGTCGGCGAGGCAAAGAAGGTGCTTGTGGAGCAGATGGGTGCGACGCTTGTCACGGTTGCCAGGGAAGTGAAGTTGCAGGTGGAGTTTACTTCGGCATATATTAAGGGATACCGCCTGCTGGGGTATGAGAACAGGGCGCTCGCGACGGAGGATTTCGATGATGACACAAAGGATGCCGGGGAAATCGGTGCAGGGCATATGGTGACGGCGCTCTATGAGATTGTACCGTCGGATTCCGACCAGAAAATACCGGAGACGGAGTTAAAGTATCAGGACAATAAAAATGACATGGGTGTCAGAAATGGGGAGTGGCTGAACCTGAAAATACGCTACAAGGAGCCGGAAGGGGAAGAAAGTATCTTGAAAGAATATCCTGTGAAGGAGGAGGATTATACACAGGAGCCGCCGGAGGATTTCTGTTTTGCGGCGGCAGTTGCGGAGTTTGGGCTGATTTTACGGGACAGTGCGTACAAGGGGGAGGCTTCTGTTGAGAATGTCCGCGCACTGCTCAGGGAGGTGGACACCGACGAGGATGATTACAAGGATGAGTTTGCCTATCTGGTGAAAAGGCTGCAGCGGACAATGCCATAAGAAGAGCAGGGGAAAAGTGCTTCCCCTGCTCTTAATCTTACAATGTCCTGCAGACTGACGAATTTATTTTTCGAAGGGAACCAGTGACAGGTAGCTGAGCGTTCCGGGTGCCACCTCCGTCCCTTTTTCAAGCAGGGAAATCAGCCCCTTTAAGGTCTCCTCTGTTTCCCTTGGTGTGGAGGGAAGCAGGGAGTTGTCCAGCTTGACGGCAATCACGATCAGCACGATTTCCGCGAGGGCGGCGGGGTAATCAAAGTGGATTTCGCCGTTCTGGATGCCCTGCTTGATGATTTCTGTCAGGTCCGGCTTTAGTTCGGACACGACATGAGACAGGTATTTGTGGTGTAGAAAGGCGAGGTCCTGTGCGCTGGCATTGCCAGAGGAGCTGTCATTTTGCTGGATGAAGGCAGCGGAGGAGTTCTGGCATGCCTGGAACAGCATCGCCATGCGTGTAAAAGGCGATACATCCGTCTGCGCGGCAAGGTTTTGGGCAGTCAGGAGCGGCTTTTCGTAGTTTCGTTCAATAAGGGCGTCCAGAATCGCATCCTTGGAGGGGAAGTAGTAGTAGATGCTTCCTTTTCCGATTCCTGCCTTCTGCGCGATCTCGCTGACAGAGATGTTCTGTATTTTCTTTTCCTCGAGAAGCTGCTGGAGTGCGTCCAGTATCAGGTCATATTTCTTTTCATTCTTTTTTGTGTCAGGCATGGACGATGCCACCTTTCTCTAAATAATATGATGTATGTGAATCGGCTTTGTGGAACGCAGCGGGACTCTTGGGCTTATATGGAACAGAAATGTCGTGGCGGATCTGTTCATTAAATATAAGGGTAATTAAAACAAGTATAACATGTTTAGGGCGGGGGGACAATTGTAAATATTGTCACAAAAAAGAGCTGGAAACGGTGATGATTTTTTGGGGAAATACACTTGACCGTCGGTCGAAAAATGTGATAGGATATAACAAACAGCAATCGACTGCTGGTCGGAAAATGTCGAAAAGGCTTTTTTGCCGTCGGCAGTCAGCGCAAGTTTCAAAATATCAGGATTGAATTATTTATATGGAGGAAAGAGAATGACATACGCAGATTTTTTTTATGAGGTCAAGGGGAAATTTATGGGAGCAGATGTGAGTGATATCCAGGAGCATCTCGCATATCAGTTCAATATCGAGGATGAGGAAGCAGGCGGTGCATTTTATGTCGAAGTCAAGGACGGCGTGCTCTTTGTGGAGCCGTATGAGTATTACGACAGGGATGCGATGTTTATCAGCACGCCCGAGGTGTTCAGAAAGATTGCAGATGGCGAAATGGATCCTGTCTGGGCATTTACGACACAGAAACTCAGGGTTGAGGGCAATATTGACAAGGCACTGAAGCTCAATGACATTATCCAGCGCAAGAAAAAAGAAGCAAAGAAAGAAGCCAAGGAAGCAAAAAAGGAAGCGAAGAAGGAAGCCAAAGAGGCATCAAAGAAAACAGAGGCTGAGGAGAAGGCAGAATAATAACCGAGTGGAGGCGTAGGCGATGGGAGTACTCAAAAATACAATGACCTGTCTGGGGTTTCTTGCAGCGGCAGGTGTAGGAGAGACGGCATATTTTTACAGAAGGACGATGAAGCGGGGCAATGCAAAGGTAGAGCGGACGATGAAAATGTCCGGGACGGACTGGAGCCAGTACGCGCCGCTCATGCAGGATAGAAAGGCGTTTATGCTGGCGCAGGATCACAGGGAAGTATCCCGGATGTCATTTGACAATCTGAAGCTTCATGCAACATTTTTTCCGGCGCTGGATGAATATGTGGACAAGACGGATGTGGCAGCTGGTAAAAAAAAGGCTGTAATTTGTTTTCACGGCTATACAAGCAAGGGAATGTCTGACTACATTGGCTTGTCGGATTACTATCTTAAGAGAGGGTATGCGATGCTGCTGCCGGATGCGCGGGCGCACGGTGAGAGCGAGGGCGAATATATTGGATTTGGCTGCCTTGACAGGAAGGATGCGCTTGTGTGGATTCGCTGGGTGATACAGGAGCTTGGGGAGGATGTTGAGATTATACTTCATGGAACCTCAATGGGCGGTGCAACTGTACTGATGGCAAGCGGGCTTGAGCTGCCGCCGCAGGTGAAGGGCATTGTTTCTGACTGTGGTTTTACCTCGCCCAAGGAAGTCTTTACACATGTGCTGAATTCAATGTACCATCTGCCGGCGTTTCCGGTGATTCAGGGAGCGGATATCATGAACAGAAAGCTTGCGGGTTATGGTATGGATGAGTGCAATGCAAAGCGTGAGGTGGCGCGTGCCAAGGTTCCCATTTTGTTTATCCACGGCTCTAATGATACGTTTGTTCCGGCGCGGATGTGCGATGAGATTTATGACTGCTGTGCGTCACCGAAGAAAAAGCTGATTGTGGAGGGCGCTGCCCATGCGGAGAGCTACTACAAGGATACGGAGAAGTATGAGCAGGCATTGAACGAATTTTTTCAGGAAATCATGTAGTTCCAGAGAGGGAGAAATGAATGAAAACAAGAAAAGGATATAAGACCTACCCATTAACGGCCGCACAGAAGTACCATTTTTATTACTCAGACTACTGTCCGGCAAAGGAGATTCTCAATGTCGGCAGCAGTCTCACCATTGAGTTTGAGCTGAATGTGGATGAGCTTCGAAAGGCAATTTACAAGGCATATGAGCGCTGTGAGTCCATGCGTGCAAGGCTTGTCTATGACGAGAAGGAGAAGCAGTGGTACCAGTATATCGTGGACAAGGAGGAGCGTGAGATTGAATACGTGGACTTCACCGGAAAGACCATGGAGGAGGCAGAAGCCGAGATGACGGCATGGACGCGCATACCGTTTGGACAGGACGCGCCGATGAATAAAGTTGTCATCATCAAGACGCCGGACGGTTTTCAGGGAATGTATATCGTGGGCGACCACAGATTCCTTGATGCGCAGTCCCTGATTGGGTTTATGAAGGATGTCATAGAGCTGTACTGTAATGCGAACTTTGAGAATGTGCCATATCCGGCTGACATGCGTTCCTATGTGGAGCAGATTGAGAAGGATTTTGCCTACGAGGCAGGCAGTAAGGCACAGGCAAGAGACCGGGAATACTTCCACAAAATGTTCGAGGCCCCGGAGCCGATTTACAATGGTATCGAGGGGAGGAAGCGCCTGGATGACGCAAGGCGCAGGATGAAAAATCCAAATCTCAGGGCAGCGCCTACGGGTTCTGACAGTTTTGTGGCAGATATTGACATTTTCCATCTGGAGGGAGAACCGACAGAGCGTCTGATGAGGTTCTGCGAGGAGCAGCATGTTTCATTGCAGTGTCTGCTTATTATGGGAATCCGCACGTATTTACAGAAGATGAACAGCTGCGATGATGTTTCTATGATGGTTGCGTATGCGCGTAGGGCGACGCTTCTTGAGAAGAAGTCCGGCGGTACACGTATTCACAGTTTTCCGTTCCGGACGATTATTTCCGAGGAAAAGACCTTTTTGGAGGGGATTTTTGAGATCAGGGACAAGCAGAATGAGGTTTTCCGCTATGTAAATTTTGATCCGGTGGAGTGCATGAACTATAAGAAAGAGGTCTATAAGACACCTCTGGGAATGGGCTATGAAACAGTGGCACTCACATACCAGCCGGCGACACTGCGCGAAAAGGGTCTGGTTGATTTGGGAGATATCCGGTACAAGACCAAGAGATATGGGAACGGATATTATGCGGATGGTCTTTATCTGACCGTAATGCACAGACCAGAGGACAATGGGCTGGACTTTAGCTTCGAGCATCAGGTAAAGGCGTACAGCAGGGAGGCGCTTGAGCTGTTTTATTACTACATGTGCAAGATTATGTTTAAGGGAATCGAGAATCCGAACCTGAAAATCGGTGCTGTGATAAAACTAATTTAGGCGCAGGACTTTGGATGCGGTTTGTGGTGAAATCCATTTGTTTTTGTGATAAACTGGAACAGAGCGGTGAATGGATGATAAAGTGGTATAGAAAGGCAGGGGTTGGCAATGTTTGATAAGGTAGCAGGTATTATAACAAATTATGTGGAAGTCAAGAAGGAGGATATTAAACCGGAGTCCCGTTTTATGGAGGATCTGGGATTTAGTTCCTTTGACTTTATGAGTATGCTGGGCGAGCTTGAGGAAGAACTTGAACTGGAAATAGAAGTTGAGGAGGCGGCGAATATCCGCACCGTACAGGAAGCAGTCGATTATCTGGAAAGAATTTCTTAGGATATCATTAATTGCCACTATTCAGTCAGTGCTCTCATGGCTGACTGAATGGTCTGATTTTCGTAACAGTTCAGCCCAGGACTTTGCACTGTGCTGCAAATTATGGCTTTACAAGCCACGTGAGAAAGCGTAGTGGCTGAGATGCATCAAGCCACGGAACGTGGCTTTGACACCAACGAAGTGGTTTTGCATGGCTTGATGCCTGTAACAGGAAGCCGAAGGCTGAACTGTTATTGATTTTCAAAAGAAAGGCTTGGTAAAAATATGGGTGAGGTTTATCATACAATACGGGAGCTGTTAGCGGCAGCGGAAAAGAATTTTGGCGGACAGGATGCGTTTCGCTACAAGGTTAAGAGCAGCGAGGATGGCGGCAAGAAGGAAGTGAAAGTCGAGGCAAGGACATACACACAGTTTAAAAATGATTCGGAATGTTTTTCAGCCGCGCTGGCAGCGCTTGGTGAGCAGGGAAAACATATCGCGGTAATCGGCCCCACTTCCTACTCCTGGGTGACTTCTTATTTTGGCATTGTGGACAGCGGAAGTGTTGCCGTGCCACTGGATGCGAATCTTCCGGATGAAGATTTATGTGAGCTGCTTGACCGCGCGGACGTCACGACGCTTGTCTATGACGAGACGAAAGCAAAAGTGGCGCAGATGGCGGAAAAGCGCTGCGCGGGATTAAAGAATATCATCTGTATGGGTGAGCCGGAAGGAATTGAGAATGGTCTTTCCATGTGGAACCTGATTGGCGCGCAGAGCGCAGGCTTTGACTATGCGCCCAAGCCGGAGGAGCTTGCGACCATCATGTTTACATCCGGCACGACGGGCAAGAGCAAGGGCGTCATGCTCACACACAGGAATCTGGCTGAGAATGCAACCTGTCTGGACATGGGACTGGAATCAGGCATCGTGATTTTGTCCGTGCTTCCGATTCATCATGCATACTGCCTCAGCATGGATATCCTGAAAGGAATTTCTATTGGTTCCGTTATCTGTATCAATGATTCACTGCTGCGTGTTGCGAAGAATATCAAGCTTTTTGAGCCGAATATGATTCTGATGGTTCCGCTGATGATTGAGACGCTTGCAAAGAAGCTTGAGGAGGCAGCATGGATTCCGGCGCCGCTTGTCAAGGCAAAGGTGTTCGGCAAGCAGTTCCATACGGTGTGCAGCGGCGGCGCATACCTCAATCCGGCATATCTGGAGATGTTTAAAAAGTATGGCATCACTATCTGGCAGGGCTACGGCATGACAGAGTGCTCGCCGGTTATCAGCACAAATTACGGCGAATTTATGAAGGACGGTTCGGTCGGCAGGCTGATGCCCAACTGTGAGGCAAAGGTGGTGGACGAGGAGCTTTGGGTAAAGGGCTCAAGCGTCATGCAGGGCTATTACAAGATGCCCAAGGAGACCGAGGAGACGCTTTCGGACGGCTGGTTAAGGACAGGCGATTTGGGCTATGTGGATGAGGACGGATTTGTATTCCTGACCGGACGCAAGAAGAACCTGATTATCACGCCGAACGGTGAGAACGTGTCGCCGGAGGAAATCGAGAACAGGCTCGGCGAGAACCGTCTCGTTCAGGAGGTGCTTGTGCGCGAGAGCGGGGGTGCGATTGAGGCGGAGATTTTCCCGGATTACGAGTATGCAGGCAAGAAGAAAATCAAGGACATGCAGGGCGAACTGCAGAAAATCATCGACGCATACAACAAAACGGCGCCGCTTTATAAGAGGGTATTTAAGCTGAAAGTGCGCGAGACAGAGTTTGAGAAGAATACGACAAAGAAGATTAAGCGGTTTTAGAGAGAGATACACAGCCCCTTATGATATGTTAAAAAAACTCTTGAAATGCTTTTTGATATGTGCTATTCTAAGAAAAGGTTAAGCGTCATGCGGACCTGGTTCTGGAATAAAAATGACTTGAAATGCTATGAAGGAGACTCTTGCAAGTGAAAACGACAGGAAGACGGCGTCACCGACTGAGAGCGCTGTCAGCGGAAGCTGGCGAAGGGAACACTCCGGAGCAGATTATCTGAAACGATATCCTGTACGCGGGATGCCATATTAGGACAATACGTAGGCGTGCGTTAAACGTAAGAGAGGGTAGAACCTTATACGACATCAGAGGTTTTATCAATGCGGGTGGTACCGCGGGTATACATTGAATTATCCGTCCCGGAATACATTTGTATTCCGGGATTTTTTTGCACATGGACGCAGGACGCGCGGCGAACAGTGTTTCATTCATTAAGTAAATGAGGAGGATATGAAATGTACAGAGACATTACAATGAAGGAAATCAGTGAACAGCATATCGGTCAGACATTGCAGGTGGCTGGATGGGTGGAGAACATCCGCGACCATGGCGGGGTGTCTTTTATTGACCTGAGGGACATGTATGGCGTGTTGCAGGTAGTCATGAGGGATACGACACTCCTGGACGGCATTACAAAAGAGATGTGTATCTCCATTGAAGGGCCTGTAGAAAAAAGGGATGAGGATACCTACAACCCAAAGATTCCGACAGGGACAATAGAACTGGAAGCAAAAAAAGTGACGGTACTTGGTAAGGTGTACCAGCAGCTTCCGTTTGAGATTATGACATCAAAGGAGACGCGCGAGGAGGTGCGGTTAAAATACCGCTATTTGGACCTTAGAAATAAAAAGGTAAAGGATAACATTATTTTCCGCTCGCAGGTAATCAGCTTTCTGCGGCAGAAAATGACTGAGATGGGATTTTTGGAGATTCAGACGCCGATTCTGTGTGCGTCATCGCCCGAGGGCGCGCGGGATTATATCGTTCCTTCCAGAAAATACAAGGGCAAGTTTTACGCGCTTCCGCAGGCGCCGCAGCAGTATAAGCAGCTTCTGATGGCATCCGGGTTTGACAAATATTTTCAGATTGCACCGTGCTTCCGAGACGAGGACGCGCGTGCAGACCGCTCGCCGGGCGAGTTTTACCAGCTTGACTTTGAGATGAGCTTCGCGACGCAGGAGGATGTGTTCAGGGCAGGCGAGGAGGTGCTTTCAGCGGCTTTTGAGAAGTTTGCGCCGGAGGGCTTTGCGGTGACACAGGCGCCGTATCCGATTATCGGTTATAAGCAGGCGATGCTGGAATTTGGCACGGACAAGCCGGATTTAAGGAATCCGCTGCGCATTATCGACGTGACAGACTTTTTCCAGAAGTGTTCATTCAAGCCCTTTATCGGCAGGACGGTGCGGGCAATTAAGGTGCACGCCGAGATGTCGAAGGGCTTCCATGAAAAGCTGCTGGATTTTGCGACAGGCATGGGAATGGGCGGTCTTGGCTATCTTGAGGTTGCAAAGGACATGACCTACAAGGGGCCGATTGACAAGTTTATTCCGGGTGAGCTGAAATCAGAGCTTGCCGTGATTGCAGGACTTCAGGCAGACGATACGATTTTCTTTATCGCGGATAAGGAGGAGCGGGCAAACTATTATGCAGGACAGCTGCGCATTGAGCTCGGGGAGAAGCTTGACCTGTGCGAGAAAAATGCATACCGCTTTTGTTACGTGAATGATTTTCCGATGTTCGAGCGCGACCCCGAGACAAAGCAGATTGGCTTTACACACAATCCGTTTTCCATGCCGCAGGGTGGTCTTGAAGCGCTGAACAGTGAAAATCCGCTGGATATTCTGGCGTATCAGTATGATATCGTATGCAATGGCGTGGAGCTTTCGAGCGGGGCAGTCAGGAACCATGACATGGAAATCATGGAAAAGGCATTTGAGATAGCAGGCTATGATAAGGAAACATTGAAATCAAAATTTGGTGCGCTGTACCAGGCATTTCAGTTTGGTGCGCCGCCGCACGCAGGCATGGCGCCGGGGATTGACAGAATGCTCATGCTGCTTAAGAACGAGGAGAACATCAGGGAAGTGATTGCGTTCCCAATGAGCGGCTCCGCGCAGGATTTGATGTGTGGCGCGCCCAATGATGTCACAGAGCAGCAGCTGCGCGAAGTGCATATCAAAATCAGGGACTAAGGTGAAAAGTAGTTCTAAAGACTTTGCGCCATAGGACGCAAAGCCAAGAACTACTTTTCACCTGGGAAAACGATAAAAAGAGCTGTTTCAGGAGCAGGAGGTTGGATATGGCAAATGTGATTACGGACGAGACAATCGAATATGTGGGGATTCTTGCCAAGCTTGCGCTCTCGGACGAGGAGAAGGAGCAGGCGAAGAAAGACATGGGCAGGATGCTGGATTATATTGACAAACTTGCCGAGCTGGATACGGCGGGCATTGAGCCGATGTCCCATGTATTTCCGGTGCAGAATGTGTTCCGCGAGGACGTTGTGACTAATGGCGACGAGAGCGGGAAAACGTTGAGGAACGCGCCTGGCGAGAAGGACAATATGTTCATGGTGCCGAAAACGTTTGATTAAAAAAGGTATAGCTTTGGTGACTTCGGCAGGAATGGGGGATTAGTGTGAAAAATACTTCTAAGGCAGTAAAAAACACTGCCTAAGAAGTATTAAGTTTCACACAGGAAAAACGCAAAAGACAGCGTTTTTCATTTTTATTAGAGCCGCTAAAGCGGCATGGGGGAATAAGATGGATATTTTGGAATACAGTGCCGTAGCGCTTTCCGCGGTAATCAGGGAAGGAAAATTTACTGCGACGGAAGCGATGGAGGCGGTGCTTGCAAGGATTGATGAAAAGGAAAAGGATATCAATGCCTACGTGACGATTGACCGGGAGCAGGCGTTGGGGGCGGCGGCATCTGCACAGGAAAAAATTGAAAAAGGGGAGCTGACAGGTCCTCTTGCGGGGGTGCCTGTCGCCATCAAGGACAACATGTGCACGGAGGGGATGCTGACCACATGCTCCTCAAAAATACTGGAAAACTTCGTTCCGACTTTCTCGGCGGAGGCAGTCTTAAATCTTGAAAAAGCAGGCGCAGTGATAATTGGCAAGACCAACATGGACGAGTTTGCGATGGGCTCCACGACGGAGACTTCCGCATACGGTGTGACAAGAAACCCATGGAACACAGAGCATGTTCCGGGCGGTTCCTCGGGCGGTTCCGCAGCGGCAGTGGCGGCGGGGGAATGTTTCTTTGCGCTTGGCTCCGACACAGGCGGTTCCATCCGGCAGCCGGCATCCTTCTGCGGCGTGGTGGGACTGAAGCCCACGTATGGGACGGTTTCGCGCTATGGCCTGGTCGCATATGGCTCCTCGCTGGATCAGATTGGGCCATTGACAAAAAATGTGGCGGACTGCGCGGCGGTTCTTGAGGTCATTGCGTCCCATGACGTGAAGGATTCTACTTCCGTAAAAAGGAATGATACGGATTATACGGCGGCGCTGGTGAATGATGTAAAAGGAATGAAAATCGGGATTCCGAGGGATTATTTCGGGGAGGGGCTTGATGCCGAGGTGAAAAATGCGGTGCTTGCGGCGGCGGAGACGCTCGCGGCTCATGGGGCAGCTGTCGAGGAGTTTGACTTAAGCCTTGTCGAGTATGCGATACCGACCTATTACACGATTGCGGCGGCAGAGGCAAGCTCGAATCTGGAGCGTTTTGACGGAATCAAATATGGCTATCGTGCGGAAGCGTTTGAGGGGCTTCACGATATGTACAAAAAGACGCGCTCTGAGGGATTCGGTGCGGAGGTAAAGCGCAGGATTATGCTCGGCTCGTTTGTGTTAAGCTCCGGCTATTATGATGCGTATTATCTGAAAGCCCTGAAGGTAAAGGCAATGATAAAAAAGGCTTTTGACGATGCATTTGCAAGGTATGACCTGATTCTCGGTCCTGTCGCGCCGACCACCGCGCCAAAGCTTGGGGAAAGCCTGTCAGACCCGCTCAAAATGTACCTTGGGGACATTTACACAATATCAGTCAATCTCGCAGGACTTCCCGCGATATCCCTTCCATGTGGGAAGGATTCCAGGGGGCTGCCAATCGGATTGCAGCTGATTGCGGACAGTTTTCAGGAAAAGAAGCTGTTACAGGCGGCATATACGTATGAACAAAACAAAAAGAAAATCTAAGGTGATAAAAGACATCACCTAAGATTTTCTAAGTTTCGTTTAGAAGAATGACATAGCCATTCTTCAATTTGGAAAATAAGGAAGGAGTGAGGAAATGGCAAAGCAATATGAAACAGTGATTGGTTTGGAAGTGCATGTGGAGCTTGCGACAAAGACAAAGATATTCTGCGGCTGTTCGACCGCGTTTGGCGGGGCGCCGAACACCCATACCTGTCCTGTCTGCACAGGGATGCCGGGTTCGCTTCCAGTGCTGAACAAACAGGTGGTAAATTATGCGGTGGCGGTCGGACTAGCCACGAACTGCACGATTACACAGTACTGCAAGTTTGACCGGAAAAACTATTTTTATCCGGACAACCCACAGAACTATCAAATCAGCCAGCTCTATCTGCCAATTTGCAGGAACGGGCATGTGGAGATTGAGACTTCCGCGGGGAAAAAGCTGGTGGGAATCCATGAGATTCACATGGAGGAGGACGCCGGAAAGCTGATACATGACGAGTGGGAGGACTGTTCGCTGGTGGATTACAACCGCTCCGGCGTGCCGCTCATCGAGATTGTCTCGGAGCCGGACATGTGCAGTTCAGAGGAAGTCATTGCGTACCTCGAAAAGCTGCGTATGCTGATACAGTATCTTGGCGCTTCAGACTGCAAATTAAATGAAGGCTCCATGCGCGCGGATGTCAATCTCTCTGTCAGGGAAGTGGGCGCAAAGGAGTTCGGTACTCGCACGGAGATGAAAAACCTCAATTCGTTTCGCGCAATCACCCACGCGATTGAGGGTGAGCGTGAACGGCAGATTGAGCTGCTCGAATCGGGGCAGCAGGTGACGCAGGAGACAAGGCGATGGGACGATGCAAAGGAGTATTCCTACGCAATGCGCTCGAAGGAGGATGCGCAGGATTACCGCTATTTCCCCGACCCGGATTTGACGCCTGTCTATATCAGTGACGAGTGGCTGGCACAGATTCGTGACAGCCAGCCGGAATTTCGCGAGGAGAAGATGGCGCGCTATAAAAGGGAGTATGATATTCCGGAGTACGATATCGGCATTATCACGGATTCCAAGCATCTGGCGGACCTGTTCGAGGAGACGGTGGCAATCTGCGGGCAGCCAAAAAAAGTTTCCAACTGGCTGATGGGGGAGACGCTTAGGCTGTTAAAGGAAAAGAACATGGATCCCGAGGATATCTGTTTTTCACCGGAACATCTGGCAAAGCTGATCGGGCTGGTGGACAGTAAGGCGGTGAATTCCACAGTGGCAAAGGAAGTGTTTGAGGTGATGTTTGACAAGGACATCGACCCTGAAAACTATGTGGAGGAGAAGGGCTTAAAGACGGTGAACGACGAGGGGGCGCTGCGAAAAACAGTCGAGGAGGTCATAGCGGCGAACCCGCAGTCTGTGGCAGATTACCGAAACGGCAAGGAAAAGGCAATCGGTTTTCTGGTCGGACAGACCATGAAGGCGATGAAGGGCAAGGCTGACCCCGGCATGGTGAACAGGGTGCTGAAAGAGTTGCTATAAAATTCAGGAAATAGTTACACAATGAGTCATATTCCGACATAAACTATAATAAAATTATAGATCGGAATATGACTTATGTATTTTTTCCTGATTATTTTGTTACTTGTTGCGCTTGTCTGCAGTGTCTTTTTCCATTTCCGGAAAAAGAAAATCGTCTGCAGGATTCAGTGTATGGACAAATGCCAGAAATGCTGTAAGGTGGAGGAGCTTGTCAAGCCGTTCGGCTACTGTTTCCATGATGAGTGCGGCTTTTTTTCAAGCACGCTGGACGCATGGCAGAGGGAGGCGGGGTATGCCTGGATTTATGATTATATGGCGCCGCGCTTCCAGATGGTTTTTGATTCGCTGCCGGTGTACTTTGACTATGACGGCAGGACATGGCTGATTGAGTTCTGGAAAGGGCAGTATGGCATCAATGCCGGGGGCGAAATCGGCATTTACCATGCGGACAGGATTCTCACTGAGCAGGAGTACAGGACGACACGGTTTGAGGCAGCGTCTGACACGGAACTGCTGCACTGCTCGTTTGTGCTCTGTGGGAAGGACGGCAGCTGTGTCAAGGTTGCGCAGAACCACTGGTGGCTTACCGCGTTCTTTACAGGCAGCTTTGCGTGGCCGTCGGCATTGAGCATGAAGGCGACAATCCGGTTTCCGGACAAAAGAATGCAGTTTGCCTTTATCAGCGGACTGCGCAAGGCGGGCTGCGGGGAGCAGGATTTCTCCGTCAGCGGATTCTGCGTGACAGTGCATTTCAACCGTGCGCGCAAGGTGCGCTATAAGCTGTGCACGCGATTCTGGCGCCGTTTTTCCCAGTGGAAAAACAAGATTTTCTGCAAGCTCTACCTGTGGGTGACAAAGCCGTTCCAGCGCACCGAGGACAGGGTGCTTTGTCTGTATTACTTTATTCCGGGAGCGTTCCGGCGCCTGTTTCGGATGCGCCGTTTCAACAGGCGCTGCCACCGGAAGGAGCGCTGCTGCCGCAGGAGGTGCTGCAGGAAGGGGCGTCTGTGAGCGTTTCATCGCGGCTGGGGCATGCTTTTCGGGATGCCCCGGTTTTGCCGCTGACATACCGCTCGCGCTATGTCCTGATGAGCGACTGCCACCGGGGGATTGGAACCTCCTCTGATAATTTCCTGAAAAACCAGCATCTGTATTTTGCGGCGCTGAAATATTATTACAAAAGGGGATTTACGTATATTGAGCTTGGGGACGGGGACGAACTCTGGGAGAACCGCAGCATGAAGAACATTGTCGAGGTGCATGATGAAGTCTTTGGAATCTTTGCGCAGCTGCACAGGCAGAACAGGCTGTATCTTCTTTACGGAAATCACGATATGATAAAAAAGAAAAGGAAACTGCAGCTTCCGTACACTTTTTACGAGGGAGTTATATTAAGCCCGCCCGGCATGCCGCAGCGCGCGCTGTACCTGACGCATGGGCATCAGGCGAGCCTGTTTAATTCCACGTTCTGGCGGGTGGCGTGCTTTTGCGTCCGGTATCTGTGGAACCCGCTGGAAAACCTTGGTGTGCTTGACCCGACCAGCGCGGCGAAAAATTATCATGTGAAGAGAACATGTGAGACGCGCCTGAACGACTGGGCGGCTGAAAACGGGCACATCTTGATTACGGGGCATACGCACCGCCCGGTAATGCCGGATGAGCCGTCCTTTTATTACAATACGGGCAGCTGTGTCCATCCGCGATGCATTACCTGCATAGAGATTGAGCAGGGCGTCATGACACTGGTAAAATGGAGCATGAGTGCCCGGGCTGACAGTACGCTGTACGTGGCGCGCGAGCGGATTTCCGGGTTCGTGCCGCTGCTGTCGTGAGTATAAGTTATTGACAGATGCAGACTTACAAAAATAAAAGCGTTCCCATGGACAGAAAAATTGTGCTGAAGTGAAAAGTTGTAACAGTTCAGCCTTCGGCTTCCTGTTACAGGCATCAAGCCATGCAAAATCGC